>Ga0210039_1000629_pt1 | contig 36592 bp, 31 predicted proteins | sample CryGeyCG2114_250_3_FD_185460 | JGI IMG/M metagenome (GOLD analysis project Ga0210039, IMG submission 185460) | Groundwater microbial communities from aquifer - Crystal Geyser CG17_big_fil_post_rev_8/21/14_2.50 (SPAdes) (version 2) | ecosystem: Environmental > Aquatic > Deep subsurface >...
TTTGGGATGTTGCTTATGGTCCAGCAGGGTATGAAGAAGCAAATTCAGTTATAGAAACTGCAAATGGAGATTATGTATTAGGAGGAGTTACAACGAGTTTTACACCTAATAATGATAATGATTTTTATTTAGCTCGAACTGACAACAATGGAACATTAATTTGGCAAAGTAACTTTGGCAATCCTGGAGAAGAAGAAATATTCGAAGTTTATGAAGACAACATAGGAAACCTAATTAATGTCGGATTTACAAAAGCTGCTGGTTCAGGAGGAAAAGACGCTGAACTTTTTTACATAGGGGCTTCTGGATGGTGGATGGGCATCAGTCCAACCTATGGAACCAGTCTAGATGAATGGTTTAAAAGTTTTGCTATTGGTTTAAATGGTAATTTTTGTATGTTGGGGACAACAAACTCTTATGGAAATGGACTAAATGATGTTTTTGTAGTAAGGGTTGATACTATTTTTGCTAATCAACCTACTATACTTATTACTTTTAATGATAGTATTCCATTAACAATAAAAGACACTGAAAACAATTCTACTATTTCTATTTATCCTAATCCAACACAACAATTTTTAATGATTTCTATATCAGAAATCAAAGGAAACACACCCTATTTTTTTGAACTTTATGACTTACAAGGTAAATCCATACTAAAAAAAGAAATAACCAATACTTCAACAACATTAAACTTAAGTCAACTGTCCAAACAATTTTATGTTTTCAAACTATTCAAAGAAGACGAAATTGTTAGTATAGGAAAACTAATTGTAAACTAACCTTCATTTCCCGTTGAAGCTTCTTTCTTTTATACCTGATACACCAATAAAACAAGCTATCTTATTTGTTATTTTATTGCTTAGTGTATATTTCTTTTACGGCTTTCACAACATCTTATTCCTTCCTCCACAAGGAATACATTTCATTCGTCAAACCGATTGCCTTTCATTTGTAATAGGTTACTATAAATTTGGAATGAATTTTTTTGAACCAAAAAACCTTAATCTGGCAAGTGAAGGTGGAAAAGCAGTAAGTGAATTTCCTATTTTGTATTATCTAACAGCTTGTTTATATTTCATTTTTGGAGAAAAAGAATTTATCTTGCGTTTGCTCAATGTTAGCATTGTTTCTGTTGGATTTTTCTACTTATTTCGTTTGTTAAACCAATTCTTTCAAAGCATAACTTATGCTTATGTTTTTTCTTTTCTTTTTCTTTCATCAACAGTATTAATTTATTACACAAACAATTACTTACCCGATGCTCCTGCATTAGGTTTTACATTAATTGGATGGTATTTTTTAAATAAATTTTTATTAACCAAAAAACATAAATCACTAACTATTTCTGTATTATTTTTTACGTTTTCATCCCTATTGAAAATTACATTTTTCATGAATCCAATAACTGCATTTTTATTGCTTTTGTTTTTCTTTTTTTCAAAAAAAATTACATCTCAAGAGTTTAAAAAAACACTTCTTCCTTTCATGATTTGCACTTTCATTCTTGCCGTTTGGTTGATTTTTGTAATTTATTATAATAATTCTAATCAAAGTACTTACTATTCAACAACAATTCATCCTATTTGGACATTATCACATAAAACCATTAATGACATTTGGAAATACATAACTGAATTTTGGTACACTAAATATTATTTTCAAACAACATTTCATGTTTTTATTATTCTAGTAGTAGGAGGATTAATAAGTTATAAAAAAATAAAAAGTGAATTACTATTTATTAGTTTGTTTCTTTGTGTTGGAAGTGTTTTTTACATACTCTTATTTTATAAAATGTTTCAGGATCATGATTATTATTTCATAACACTTTTGTCTGCAATTTTCTTTTTGATAGTAGCCTCATTTCAAGGAATAAAAGAGCGTTTTCCTAAAATCAGCAATCATCTGTTAGTAAAAATATCTTTTCTGATAATTTGTGTATTAAGCCTTAATTATTCTAAATTAAAATTAAATCAACGCTATACAAACAACACAGATGATATTTCAATAATTGGCAAAAAACTAACGACTATTGAACCTTATTTAACTTCTATTGGAGTGGAAAAGAAAGCCAAAATAATTATCGCAACTGATTTATCTCAAAATGGAGGTCTATATTTTTTAAAACGACAAGGATGGGTCATAAAAACATTTTCAGAAACAAGTCAAACGGAAATAAAGGAGCTGATTGATAAAGGGGCTGATTATCTATTAATAACAGATACATTTCCAATCGAACTTAGAAAAAAATTTAAAAAAATAATCTTTCAAGAAAAAGGAATAATCATAGTTAAGTTAAATTAAACGCTGCTTCATTTAGGTTTAAAATTAAAAATTCGTTAATCTTGCCCTTTATTTTCAGTCCATGTTAAAAAATATCGTTCGCTCCATACTCAACTATTTTCACTTAGATGTAACCAAAAATTTACATTACGACAGGCTTACCAAAGAAATAATTAAAAAAGCCCTTACATCCAATTCCAACACCATAGACATTGGCTGCCACAAAGGAGAAATACTTTGTGAACTTTATAAACAAGCTCCACAAGGAACACATTTTGGATTTGAACCTATTCCTGTGTTGTATGAAAAACTGAAGGAAGAATTTAAAAACAAAGCTCAAATATTTCCTTATGCACTTGCAGAAACAAATGGAACAACCACTTTTCATTATGTTAAAAATGCTCCTGCTTATAGTGGTATTAAAAAAAGAAAATACAACATTGAGCATCCTGATATTGAAAAAATTGAAGTAACACTCAAAAAATTAGATGATGTAATTCCTCCAACTACTAAAATTAATTTTATAAAAATTGATGTGGAAGGTGCTGAATTAGGCGTTCTAAAAGGTGCTGAACAACTCTTGAAAAGAGATAAACCTATTGTTATTTTTGAATGTGGTTTAGGTGCCTCCGAATATTACAACACCCAAGCTAAAGATGTTTTTGATTTTTTAAATCTTCAAATTGGCTTAAAAATATATACATTAGAAAGTTGGTTGTCAAAAAATACTTCCCTTTCTGAAAATGAGTTTATTACTTGTTTCAATACCAACTCCGAATATTATTTTATAGCTGATACTCTTTAATTTTCTTATCAAGAATTGATACTAATTACTTCAATTATTTATCAAAATGTGTACTTTCGACAAAAAATATTTCAGTAAAATAAGTTTACTATGCCAGAAAAAATTTTAGTTATAGGTTCATCAGGTCAAATAGGAACTGAATTGGTAGAAGAATTAAGAAAAATGTATGGCAATGAACATGTTGTTGCTTCTGACATAAAAACCCCCCAACAAGAACAAACTGGTCCGTTTGAAATCTTAGATATTTTAAACAAAGAACAATTGTTGAATGTAGTAAAAAAACACAACATCACTCAAATATATTTATTAGCTGCTTTACTTTCAGCTACTGCCGAAAAAAATCCAGCATTCGGTTGGCAACTTAATATGGACAGCTTGTTCAACGTATTGAATTTAGCGAAAGAAGGTTTTATCAAAAAAGTTTATTGGCCAAGTTCTATTGCTGTTTTTGGACCAACAACTCCAAGGGTAAACACTCCTCAACTAACCATTATGGAACCAAGCACCGTTTATGGCATAAGTAAACAAGCTGGCGAAAGGTGGTGTGAATATTATTTCAATAAATACAATGTTGATGTTAGAAGCATTCGTTATCCTGGATTAATTGGGTATAAATCTTTACCAGGCGGAGGAACAACGGATTATGCTGTAGATATTTACCACCAAGCTTTAAAAACAGGAAATTTTTCTTGCTTTTTGTCCGAAAACACATTTTTACCAATGATGTATATGCCAGATGCAATTAGAGCAACCATAGAGTTGATGCATGCAAAAGCAGAAGATGTAAAAATTCGTTCGAGTTATAATTTGGGAGGTATCAGCTTTTCGCCAAAAGAAATTGCCGCAGAAATAAAAAAACACATTCCAACTTTTGAAATTAGTTACAACATAGACGAACGACAAAAAATTGCTGATAGCTGGCCTCAAAGCATTGAAGATATTGCCGCTCAAAAAGATTGGGGTTGGAAACACAACTACGACTTAACTGCAATGACAACCGATATGTTGATGCATTTAAAGTAATTTTTTTTAAGTAGTAACAAATTTACTGCCCGAGCAAATATTGCATTTCAAACAATTTAAGCTGAGTCTCAAATAATTTTAAACGAATATTAAGTAATTCATCATCTTTACTGGATGATTTTTTACTTTTATTGGATTTGTTTCGAGAAAAAATACTGCTTTTAATATCTTCATTGTTATCAGAGTTATCAGAAGTTTCAGTATCATTTTTGTTTACTTTCTCTTTCTTTTTGGGAGCATCGTCTTTCGTGCGATTGAAATTATAAGTTATCCCCAATCCAATGTAATTATATTTGTCTTTGGCAGTCCAGCTTCTATCAAAAGCATCCAAACGATCAGTAAAAGTACTCGTTTGCGTAATATCTAAATGAATATCAATTTTATAATTGTATCTATAATTTACAGTTAATCCATAAGGAATTGTCCATGTTTTAGCCCTAGGAATTTTGTCGCTTAATGTTTTTTGAGCCAATCCCTTTGTGTTATCAACTTCAACCCAACCTTCATAATCCTTTGTGTTTAATGTTTCTGTATCGTACAAACGGGTTCTATACCACATTGAACCAAAACCAATGCTACCATAAATATAAAAACGGTTGTATTCATTTTTTTTAAATAGGGCTTTATTAAGTAAATACCTCACTTGAAACGACATATCAAAATATTGGTTTTCAAAAGAAACAGTTGAAGAGTTTTTTCCAGTTTTTCTAGTTCCTATAAGGCTACCTCTTTGGTAGTTTAATTGTGCTCCCAACCCCCATTTTATATCTCGTGCAATTGACGCTTTGAATCCTCCAGTAAAATGATCGCCAAATTGTCTTGGTCTAGGAAAAAACTTATATGCTGCAATGTCGCCCATGTAATAATTTAATCCTGCAGAAACAGCAATTGAAGCTCCATCAAAAACAACACCTAAACTTTTATCACCTTCTTCTGAAGATTCATCGGTTGAGGTTATTTTCTCAGTTTTGGGCTGTTTCTCTTTTTTCTCTTTTTTCTCTTTTTTTTCTTTTTTCTTTTTTTCTGTAATTTCTTGGGCAAAAATCACATTAGAAGCCATCAATCCTATTAAAAGAAAAGTAAATATATTTTTAATCATTGTTCTGATTTTTAATTAAATAGATGATATAGATGCGTAAAATAATTTCAATAACACCTATTCACCCTACGTGAATAACAAACAAATATATGTTTTTATTCAATACAACTAATCAATTTACAAAATTTTTTAATGAAACATCCTAAATTATATCTTTGTTTGTATCTTTGGAGAATGAGGTATTGGATTCTTAAATTAAGCTCTATTTTATTTTTTATCATTGTTTTAAAAACACAAAGCAATGCACAGTTCATTAATGTATCTCACTACGAAAATAAAGCTCAAGCATATGCTATTCTATCTGCACAATTTAGCAAAGAAGCCTATTTTCACGCAAAAACTGTTAAAAATTTAATTCACATTAAAAACAATTGTGATACTGGTTTTGTTTTTACTCAATTGGCTCTTGAATATGCTGATAGTGCTTTGATTGTAGCCGACAAATCTTCTGTTGAAGCAATTTTGGTTATGAAAAGAGCCATTAATTATCAACAAAATGCAAAACTTCTGTTTCAAGAAATAAAAAACACGCAAAAAACAAAAACATCTAATACTTTAGTTTTTGCACTTGGAAATGCTGTTGACGATGCTTATTTAGCTTCTTTGTTATTCGATTTTGTTGAAGACTCCGTAAATGTAGAAGAAAAAATGGAAACAAAACCTAGAGATGTTTCACGTTTGGAAACTGATGAGTTTTCTTTTATGACCATTAAAGAACTTTTTGGGACTCGTTTGGTTGAAATTGAAGATGAATTAACTAATTTAGAAAAAGAAGCAATTAACAAAGAAGGCGAAGATTTAATTGCTTTGAATATGGTTATTGAGCAACTAAAAAAAGAACAAGTTTCTTTTTCTAATGACATGAAAAATAGTGGTGATAAGTTGGTTTCTATTCGTAATGAATTAAGCGAAGAAATGCTTAAAGTGGTGGATGCAACTATTTTTACGACACAAAAACAAGGTTTTTATAATGAAAATGTGCCTATTCCTCTAAATACCGAGCTACCAGAAGGGTTGGTATATAAAATTCAGGTAGGATTTTTTCAAAATCAATTGCCTGAAGCACATTTTGATGGTATTTTTCCTTTAGCTTCCGAACAAGTTGATAATGTTTATTTCCGCTATACGGCCGGAAGTTTTTCTGTTTATCAGGAAGCAAAAAATGCTTTATTAGAAATCAATAAAAAAGGATATAAAGATGCTTTCGTTGTGGCATATTTTAACGGAAAGAAAATTACAATTAGTGAAGCATTGAAGTTTGAAATTAAAAACTAACTTTTTATTACTCCAAATTAGTAACCCACTTCACATTGTTAATTATCAATAAATTTTTGTTTGCTGGAGCATTTACACCTTTTATCGCAAAAACTAAATCAATGACTTGCATTTGGCGTTGTTTAAAATCCAATAATGGAATACTAATTTGTTTAAAAGAATTAGTGTCTAATGTTGAAGTGAAAACTTCCAACGGAGCACTGTGTCTGTATTCGCTACAGAAATCGGCACCTAAATTAAGTTGATTACCATTAATCATTAATCCAAAATTATTGAAATTAGTGTTAAAAGCATCTGGATGTAATTTAGCATCAAAAACCAAATATCCATTTTTAAATTCTAAGGCACTTCTCTTGTTTAGTAGTCTGATAACTAAAGCGTACTCTCCGTTTGCATCTGAATTTACTAATAAATAAGTTTTTCCATTAATTGTAGTATCAGCAGGAACTATTGTTGTGTCTGGTGGCGTTACATTATTATCAATAATTGTATCTTCAGGAGTTATAACCGTATCTGGATTTAAAAAAATAGTAGTTTCGTTGGTAAAACATGCTTTAACTGAAAAAGAACCTGTAACTGAATTCCCCCAAAAACCTAGTTTATTGTTGGAATAAATAGTGAACGATGAATCTAAATACACACAAGAACCATCATCTTCTTTAGCAAGATTATCATAGTTTGTTGCTCCAATATCTGTGCATCCTTTTCTTATTTCATCATTGTTACATGAAGAAAAAACCAAAATAAAAACAAAAGAAATGAGCGTAAAAAATCTATATTTTGTTTGCATAACTCAATTAAAAAATCATTTATAACAAACAAATATACAACTAAAATTAGAAAAAAGACAATTTAGAGCTTATTTTTCGAGCAACTTACAAGTAAATGTAGTAAACATTGTTAAGTTAACAACTAAATTTAATATGAAGTAGAACAACCTTGTTGATTATTTATTTTAGAATGTTGTAATATTTGATGTTGTATGAAGATTTTGATGACTTATTTTTGTTTAATTATTTTAATGACTTCGAGCATTAAAAGTATAGCTCAAAAAACTTTTCAAAGAGATTGCAATCATCCTCATGAAATACCTCTTTCGGAAATGAAAGAAAATTTATTGTCTGAAGAAATTTATTATCAAGAAGATGATGCTTATACGTTTTGGTATAAAATAACATCCAACATTTCGCTACAAATTAACTATGAATTAAAAAGTATAGATTCGAATGATAACTATGAGATGCTTGTTTATACTTATGTGGGCAACGATTTTTGTAATGATTTAGTTAAAAAAGATATCCGGTCAATGAAAATGGATGAAAAAGGTGTTTTTGATATAGAAAAAAATAAAACACTGTATGTTAGCATTTTGCATATAAATGGAAAAGGGTGTGGACACGAATTTTTTTTAAGTAATTTGCATCTGAATTATGCTTTTAAAGCCATTCAAAATACCTGTGTTGAAGAAATTGCAGCCACAATTATCAATGAAGAAAGTAGAAAAGATAGTGTTAAAATTATTAAAAACCACATTGTTGATGAGCTACCAACCCCACCAACAAAAGCTACAGAAGAACCGATTTTAGAAAATTTGTTTAAAGGATTGGTTATAAATAATGATACCAAGCAACCTATTGATGCTGAAATTACAATAATCACCTCTGAGTACAATATAAAAAATAATATTTTTTCTACTAAAAATGAAGGTTTTGCGTTGGAATTAGCGAACGATAATCCACTTATAATTAAAATAGAAAAATTAGGCTATAAAACCTATACAGATACTATTGATGACTTCAAAAACAGCATCAAAATACCATTGAACCCATTGCGTGTTGGCGAAAAAATTGTGATGCACAAAATTTATTTTCATCCAAACACCGCTGTATTAAAAGCCAATTCAAAAAATGAACTGGAAAAACTACTTAGTTTTATTAAAGAAAACGAAAATTATGCAATAGAAATACAGGGGCATACCAATGGAAACAGAAAAATTAAGAAAGATAAAAAATACAGTCATTTGGGAGATGAATGGAATTTTAGTGGCTCTGCCAAAGAACTTTCTCAACTTAGAGCCGAAAAAATAAAATCGTTTTTAGAAGAAAATGGAGCAAATGAAAATAACCTAGTTGCCAAAGGATATGGTGGTGATAAAATGATAGTTGAACATCCTAAAAACATGAAAGAAGCGATGAAAAATATTCGGGTTGAAATCATCGTGATTGAAAAAGAAAGATAGGAATTGGAAATTAGAAATTTCCTCAAGTTGTCCCGAATCTTCGAGATTGTTACATTATAAATTGTATTTTTGTTTTTCTATCTATGTCAAAAAACTACGAAAATAACACCATTTACCAACACGAGGCGGAAGATGATTTTAACATCAAGCAATTTTTCCTAACCTATTTACGGTTTTGGTATGTTTATGTTTTTGTGCTTAGTATAACATTAAGTATGGCATACTTCTATAACTGGTTTGCAAAACCAGTCTATAATGTTTCCGCTAAAATTCTAATTAAAGATGATAAAAGTACATCCATAGGTACTGAGGATATACTCAAGGATTTGAATGTTTACAGTGTAACCAAAAACATAGAAAATGAAATTGAAATTTTCCGATCTAGACAACTTTTAAGAGAGGTTATTGATCGACTAGAACTTGATGTTCTCTATTATCTTGTTGGAAATGTAAAAAAAAGTGAGATGTACACAGAATCTCCTTTTAAAATTACCTACGATTCGCTTAATTTTTATGCCTACAACAACTATTCTTATATCACAATATTAGACGAAAATCAATTTGAACTTTCCTACGAAATTGAACAAACCAAGGATGCCTATAAAAAACCCCACTCCTTTGGTGAAAAAATCTATTTACCAATAGGAATAATAACTGTTAACAAACGTGCTTTGTTTGATGCAGATTTATTTAATAATCCTTCTTACGATAAAAGAGATTTTAGAATTAAATTTAATAATACCAAAAACAATATTGATTTTTATCAAGCAAAATTAAATATTGCACTACTTAATAAACAATCCTCAGTTATTCTAATAAGTATTGAAGATGTAGTTCCTCAAAGAGGATTAGATTTTATTAATACACTCATTGATGTTTATTTAGAACATGATGTGAAAGAAAAAAATAAAATCGCTAGCAGCACTGCTAATTTTATAAACGACCAACTCACTTCAATTTCAGAAGATTTGAAAACCATAGAAATTCAACGTCAAAATTTTAAAATTGAAAAAGGAATTACCGATGTAAGCAACAAATCGCAACAAATTTTAGAACGAGTTAAACTCAAAGACAATGAAATTTCTAACATTAACCTCCAACTTAGTTTTATTGCTTACCTTCAAAAGTATGTACAAGAGAACAAAAGTATTAGCAACATTGCTCCTTCATCATTAGGAATTAACGACCCACTTTTAGTTAGATTGATAACCCAAATAACCGATTTAGAAATAGAAAAACAAAAATTAGAACAATCTTATAATCAAGAAACTCCAGCTATTGTTGCAATTAATAATAAAATAAAATTTACGAGAAACACACTGCTACAAAATATCGAATCCATAAAAACAGGGCTTCAAACTTCAAAAAAAGATTTGCAAGTTTCTATGAATTCGCTTGAAAATGAAATGGGAACTATACCAAAAACAGAGCGTGAATTAGTTGGAATTGAGCGAGAATATAGAGTAAAAGAAAGTTTGTATTTATACTTACTTCAAAAAGAAGCTGAAACCTCTATTGCTTTGGCAGCTTCTGTTTCTGACAACCGAATTATTGAAGAAGCTCGATCTACTTCTTATCCAATAAGACCAATTCCTAAGAAAAGTTATTCATTAGCATTATTACTCGGACTACTCATTCCAACAGGAGTAATTTTTGTTTTTGAGCAATTTAATGATACGGTTAGAGATAAAAAAACCATAGAAAAACTTACTAAAATTCCCATGCTTGGTATTGTTGGATATAGCAAAGAACACTATGCGTTAGTGGTTTCGGAAAAACCAAAATCACTTATAGCGGAATCATTTAGAACTGTTCGAACAAATTTAAAATACTTTTTAAAAGGCAAAGAAAAAGAAACCATTTTAATTACATCATCTATAGGTTCTGAAGGAAAAACATTTTCCTCGATGAACCTATCCATAATTATTGCTTTGTCGGGTAAAAAAACAGTTTTATTAGGGTTAGATTTAAGAAAACCTAAAATTGTTGCTGACTTTGAAATTTCAAATGAAAAAGGAGTAAGTTCTTTTTTAATTGGAGCTGAAACAATAGCATCCATCATACAAAAAACTTCCGTGGAAAATTTAAGTATCATTCCTTCGGGCCCTATTCCTCCAAATCCTTCCGAATTGATTATGGGAGAAAAAATGGATGAGTTAATAAACAAACTTCAACAAGATTTTGACACTATTATTATTGACTCCCCTCCAGTTGGATTAGTTACAGACGCTCTATTGCTTTCAAAATATGCTGACGCAACTATTTTTGTTGTACGGCAAAATGTAACAAAAAAGGAATACCTCACGCAAATAAACCAACTCTACAAAGAAGAGCGTATAAAAAATCCATCCATTATATTTAATGCTGTAAAACTTTCTGGATTAGGTTATGGCTATGGATATGGTTATGGATATGGTTATGGATATGGTTATTATGAAGAAGACCAAAAGAAAGGGTTTTTTAATCGTATATTTAAGAAAAAGTGATACGCAACTTATTTAATAGTTTTTTTTCTGGTCATGAACGCACAATAAGAGCTAAAAAAAATATTATAGGCTCTTTTTTGTTAAAAGGAATAAGTATAATAATTAGCTTGTTGTTAGTTCCTCTTACTATTGACTATTTAAATCCCACAAAATATGGGATTTGGCTCACATTGTCTTCTGTTATTGGTTGGTTTGTTTTTTTTGATATAGGATTAGGAAACGGACTACGTAATAAATTTGCTATTGCCAAAGCAGAAGGAAACGACCTTTTGGCAAAGGTTTTTGTTAGCACTACTTACGCTATAATTACTTTAATAGCAGTTGGACTTTTTGTAGTTTTTTTTATTGTAAATCAATTTTTAGACTGGGGATTAATACTTAATACTTCAAATGAAGTTCGAGAAATAGAACAACTTGTTTTTATTGTGTTTTCTGTTTTTTGTTTTCAATTTATAATTAAATTAATCAATGTTGTTTTCATTGCCGACCAACGCCCAGTAATTAGTAGCTTAATAAATACCTTAGGAAGTTTATTTTCACTTATTGTAGTATTTATTTTAACCAAAACCACACATGGTTCACTCTTGTATTTAGGAGCTTCATTTAGCCTTATTAATCTAATAATTCCATTTTTAGCAAGTATTTGGGCGTTCAATGGAAGATATAAAAGTTATAGTCCTTCATTTAAAAACATCGATTTTAGTAAAGCAAAAGAATTACTCAACTTGGGTGTGCGATTTTTTATAACGCAAGTAGCTGCAATAATTGTTGCTGCTACAGACAACATTATCATTTCTCAATTAATTGGCAATGAAGATGTAGCCGTTTATAATGTATCTTACAAATATTTTGGAGTAATGAATATGGTATTTACTATTATCACAGCACCTTATTGGTCTGCATATACAGAAGCCTATACAAAAAACGATATGGAATGGGTAAAACAGGCTACCCTAAAAATAATAAAGCTGTGGTTTATTGTTATTATAGGAATTATAATAATGCTATTATTCTCAAACAACGCTTACCAATTATGGATAGGAGATAGATTAGCAATACCTTTCAATCTATCAATAGTTATGGCTCTTTGGGTAATTGTAAGTACTTCCACCATGATATTTGCTAATTTTTTAGCTGGTGTAAACAAAATTCAACTGAGTTTATATCATGCTATTTTTGTAAGTATTATTAATATTCCGTTATCAATTTACTTTGCAAAAAATTTAGCAATGGGAAGCACAGGAGTTATTTTAGCTACATTAATTGGAATAATTCCAAGAGCAATTTTTCAACCCATTCAATATTGGAAAATTGTAAATGGAAAAGCCAAAGGAATTTGGAATAAATAAAGTTATAACATTTTAACTTCTTAATGCCGCAATGATATTTCCTAAAGTATAATGCCGATGTAGATTTTAAGGAGCATTTATGCGACATTTAAAATCACAATCGGCATTAGCGAATCCAATTAATGTTATTTTGTTTACTTTTGTTTACATAAACAATTACCATGAAAAAACTAATTTACACCTTTCTCTTCCTGTTAATAACCGCTCCTTTTTTAAATGCACAAGACACAAATCTTACTCGCAAGCCTATTCTTTTCGAAGGAAAAATAATCAATTCAGACAGTTTGCAACAACCATTGCATGGAGTTAATTTAATTGTAAATAATAGCAAAGGAGTTGCAACAGATATAAATGGAACTTTTTCTATGCTTGTTTCAGCTAATGATTCTATAAAATTTACTCACGTTGGTTTTCATCCATTTATAATTTATATTTCTGATTCAATTGTTGGTGGTAAATTTACTGCCACTTTTTTAATGGTTAGTGATACCATCAATTTAGAACAATATTTTGTGTGGTCTAAAGGTAATTATCATGATTTTAAAACTTCCTTTCTCAATATGGAGGTAAAACCCGATTTGTCGCTTATTAGAGCAAAAAACAATATCTTTTTATCCCTCTATGAAGCTAAAACAACTTCTGCTAATTGGACAGCAGAAGACAATCAAAAAAATGCCATTAAACAAGAAGAAAACAAAGTAGTTTATAAAGGTCAAATTCCTCCTGAACAAATGTTAAATGTGAATATATTAACTATTTCTGGTAGTTTAAGCAAGATACTTTCTGAAAAATCAAAAGAAAACGACTTTTACCTCAAATTATTAAACCTACAAAATCAAAACAATTTAATTTATACCGCAACCAAATGATTTTTCAGAAAATAGTTAGTGATTTAGTCGCATGTAATACTCTAACTAAACATTTCCGCAGTATTGCGGAACTATTAAGTTTGAGTATATTCAAAATAAACGCTGAAGCAAGGTTAAATAAGTTTTTTTTCTATACACCTCATCGTGTCCAATCTTTTTAATACGCTTATAACCTTGACTTACCATAAAGTCATTCATTTCTTTAGTTTGATAATTATTTTCAACCAACAATATATCAATATCAAATGCTTTAAAGTTTATTGTTTTTAAAATACTCATTTCGTTGCCTTCGGTATCTATGGTAAAAAAATCAACATGATTGAACTTGTTTTCACTTAACAAATCATTGATATTATAGCATTTTACTTCAATTTCTTCTTTGCTACCTCCATACTGTTTAATTTCACGGTCAATACGTTCTAAATGTCTTGGGTCATACTTATTTACTAATCCACTCAACATTTCCGTATCAACAAATTCGCCCCTTACACGTAAAAATTTTTCAACACCAGTTTTTTCTGAAATACAACCATTTACTTTAACACAAGTTCTAGCTTCATTTAATTTTTGGAAAATTTCAGGAATAGGTTCAACGCAAATGCCTGTCCAATTACGTTCTTTTTCAAAAAACAAACTGTTGCTAAAAGTTAAGCCATCATGAGCACCTATATCTATAAAAACACCTTTAGTTTTTTTCTTAAAAAGTTGATCAAGATATTTGTCTTGTTGGTATTGTCCGTAATATTTCATCTGTTTTTGCTCGTTAAACGAAAATTATTAAAAGTAATATTTTTCGTGGTGTTTTTGTAGCCCAATTTCAGGATATTGTTCTGCTAATTGTTTATTTAATTTTCCAAAATGAGTTTTTAATTCTGCTGTTTTTTTTAGCGAAAAACATGGTTTTTCATTGCTTCTTTTCTTTTTTAAAATGTTTCGTTTCAATTTAACATAAATGCGATAAAGTAGTTTTGAATGTGAGACTAAGTTTTGAAATTTATTTAGTTTTCTTAGCTTTCTGGCTTGAACAACATCAACACTTTTGTTTAGTAATTCTTTTTGATTTAGCAAACTTATAGTTGTTGGTTGTTCAAAACCAAACAACGCATCTAACTTTGTTGCAAAATCCTTTGGTTGATGAATAAAATCCTCAAAAAGTAACACTTCAACATGGTTAAAGTATTTTTTGTAAAGTTGGATAAGTGATAAGTAATCATAACCTTCTATATTTTCATAATCTTCATACGTATTATAATATAACTTGGCAGGACCTGATTCTACATCTGTGTTTTTATCTTTTATTGGTTGCCAAATGTAATCATCAATATGCTTAGTTTCTCTCCATTCCAAACTAATAGCATAAAGCGAAGCCAACAAATCAATTTGATTGCGCAACACCAATAAAATTTTTGCTTCAGGAAAAGCCTCACTCAATCGTTTGGCAATACTTGTTCTGTTGTTATGATTTAAAAAATAAGACTGTCCAACAAAATTTTCGTTTGAGAGTATTATGTTTTTGTTTTTACAATTGTTAGCAAAATCTAAAATTTTAGTATTATCATAAAAAGTATCGTCAGCAAATTGCAATTGGTTGAAAACAGCATCAAAATGAGTTGTTTCTAAGTTAAAAGCAAGATAATCAGGTATGAAGGGGAATACGTTTTGCTGAAAAAAAGTGGTTGCCGTTCGAGGCATTCCTATATGAATAATTGTATTGGTCACTTATAAAATGGTAATAAAAAATGGATTAAAAAATTTAATTTATTAAAAGTGCTTAGTTTGTTCAATAAAGGATGAATAATTACTTCAAACCTTAGCTTTGCTTTTTGGTTGGTAAAATTACTTTCATTTGTTATATTTATTCTTTTAATATTAAATTTAATTAGCCATTTACTGTTTTCTACAACATCTTTTTGCCCACCAAAAGCCAATGTATATTGGTGTTTTTTTAATAGGTTAAAAGTATTTTTTTTATTACCAACATAACCTCCTGGATAAGAAAAATAGGTAATAGGAATTAAAAAAAAACTTTCTAATTGCTTTTTAGATAACATTAATTCATCATTAATTTCTTTTTCGGTAAGTTGATGAAATGTTTGATGCGAAAAAGAATGTGAACCTATAGTTAGTAATTTAGAGTTGAGCATTTCAATTATCATTTTTTTTGATAAATGTGCTGCTTTTGGTCTTTTTTCAGCATCCCAAGTATTAAATTTTGTTATAGTTTCGTCACTTAAAAAATTAGCTATTAAAAAAAGAGAAAAATTAATGTTATACTCTTTAAGAATAGGAAAAGCAAGTTTATAAACATTTTCATATCCATCATCAAAAGTAATTAGAATAGGTTTTTTTGGTAGTAAATGTGGTGTTAATAAAAGGTGAGGGGTAATAAAAGTATATTTTTTTTTTTGTAAATAAGCAAGTTGTTGTTCTAAAAGAGCAATAGTTATCCAATCGGGAGCATTAGGAATTTCTTGCTCCACAATGTTGTGATACATTAATATAGGAATAGAATTAATCAAGTTTTTTTTCTATAATAACAGTGTGTTCTTGTATGCTAAATTTGGCTTCAGGTAGGATAATTTTAAGGTCGTCAACAGTTATTGGAAAAGCAAAATCTTGGTGATATGCCATGCCTTTTTTGTCAGTTATAATATATCCATTTGGTTTTAGTAAAGCAAAATAATTATGCATCATTTCTTCAAAATGTTGTTGACAACAAGCAAAACTTGAAAGGTTATTATCCGAAATAATATCATATTTAACAGGTAATCTCAGTAAATCATTTGAATATTTATTTAATTTAAAGCACCTATAATTAGGTAAATTAAGTGCAATGGCATAATCCAATTCATCATCAACAATGGTAATACTGTCGATGAAATTAGTAGCGTGAAATTTTTTGGCAAAAGAGGAATTTCCAGTGCCAATATGTAAAATTTGCTTTACTGTAATTTGCTGTAGTGTTAAATAATCTTCTATTCTTTGTTGATCAGGCGTTGTTGCAATAGTGAGCCACGAACCATCAGTGTATTTTATTTTAGGAATTTGTTGGTTACAAAATTTTTTTTTTTTAGGAACTGTAAATTGCCTAAAAGGAAAAATAATAAATTTTTTTATTGCTTTTTTTATACTTCGTAAAATCATACTATTGAAACATTTGCTGCACCAAAAGTAATTTATTTTACCGACTTTTGTAAATGAATGAACCCCAAATTTACCATCATATTTCCGGTAGCTCAAAACGTGCATTTAATTAAAGATGTAGGGCAAATTGCCAATGCACTTGCCGAGCATCATGGGTTTGATTCTACCTTAGTCTGTTATAAAAATAGTGAAGAATACACGCACTTAAAAACGGAAGCAAATCATCTTAAATTAGATTTTATTTCTCCTAAAGGAAAATTTCTGTTTTTAGAAAAAGCAGTTTTAAAATACCTACAACGAAACGCAAAGCAAATTGACGTTTTACACCTATTTCATCTTACCAAAGAAACCATCTATTATGCGTTATACTTTGCTTTACTCAATAAAAAAGGAAAAATTTATGTGAAAATGGATGTGTATAACGAAACATTAAAACAAGATGTAATTTACTCTAAAAAGCCTATTTTTCAATGGACACATAAAAAAGCAGAAAAATTATTTTTTAAAAAAATTACTGTTATTTCTGCAGAAAACCCAACCTCATTAACACTTTTAAAACAAAAATTTCCAATACTACAACACAAAGCAATTTTAGTTACTAATGCAGTGAATAGTTCCTTTTTGAAAACAAATTTTCCATCAATCAATTCGTTTGAAGAAAAAGAAAACATCATATTATCTGTTGGGAGAATTGGTGCTGCTGATAAAAATTATGAAATGCTTTTTAATGCTTTTGTTCTGGCAAAATTAACAGGTTGGAAGTTAATTTTAGTTGGTCCAATAGAAGCTGCTTTTCAGGAAAAAGTTAATCAACTCTTTATAGAAAACCCAACATTAAAAACTCAAATTGAGCTTGTTGGAAATGTTGAAGACCGAATTTCTTTATATAATTATTATAACCGTTCAAAATTGTTTTGCCTTTCATCACCACAAGAATCGTTTGGAATTGCCTTTGTAGAAGCCATGTATTTTGGAAATTATATATTGGGAACAACAGGAATGTCTAGTTTTGAATATATAACTGATAACTTTAAACATGGTAAGTGGGTTAATCCTGAAGAAACAAATAAACTTACTGAATTACTAAGAGAAATAACCACCAATCAACTGTTAATAGAAAATAATCGCTTACAGGCACACCATCGAGTTGTTGATTATTTTTGTTGGGAAAAAGCGATTAATTCATTGTTGGAAAGAATTTATAAAAAATGAAAAAAATTTTACGATTAATCGAACGACTTATTTATATTGTAAAATGGTGGTTTTTAAAACAAAAATGGCGTTTTGTTTCTTTACAATATTCAAACGCCAAAACAGTAACTAATACAAACTACTCTATAGGAATTACAACCTATAAAGAACGATTTGAAACGTATTTAAAACCGCTTGTTTTGCACTTAAATTATTTATTCCCTCACATGCAAATTATAGTTGCAATAAATGGTTTTCATAATCAAAAAGAGCAAACAGAATACTTAAATAAAATTAAATCTTTCTTATCCAATTTTAAAAATATTGACTTTGTTTATTACGAACAACCTCATGGACTTTGTAAACTATGGAATCAGTTGATTATATTATCCAAATCAGACAAAATAGTTGTTTTAAATGATGATATTTCTATTTCTAAAAAATTGAAGACAGAAATTGAAGAATCAAAAATACTTAATAGTAATTTCGGGTTAATTAATGGAAGTTACAGCCATTTTTTAATCAATAAAAAAATAATTAACCAAATAGGTTGGTTTGATGAGCGTTTTCCAGGCATTGGATATGAAGATCACGATTATGAAATTAGATTGGCTTTACAAGGAGTTTCTCCCGATTTTTATAATTTTAAAACAATAAAAAACGAGAATGTTACTCCAAAAGATTGGTCGTGGGGCGATGATGACACAAAGATTTTTAAAAAATATAGCCATGCAAATGAAAAACACTATTTTAGCAAATGGGAAATTTCTGATACAGCAAAACATGGGTTTGTTCATGTTCGTATCATTAAAGGATATGCCAAACTAAAAGACGGAATGGAAACACCAAATTTTTACCCAGACCTGAACGAAGTGAAAGCATGAACACCTATAAAAAAAGAATAGAAATATCCTTCATAAATAAAATTTACTAATGATTAATTTGATAATTTATATAGAAACAGTTTGTCGTAATTTAAGATTTAGATGCAAAGGACGTTGGTTTAAATTTTATTTATTATTACACGGTTGTAAAGTAGGGAAAGGGTTAAAATGTATTGGATTTCCTAAGTTTAGAGAAATTCCAAATAAAAATATTGTTATTGGAAATCATGTTACTTTGGGACGAAATATAATCTTTGAAATTGGACACGAAGGAAAACTTATTATAGAAAATCATGTGTTGTTGGCAGATAATATTTTATTAAGTACTATTTCTGAAATTAAAATAAAAAACTGGGCTGCAATTGCTGAAAATGTAAGTATCAGAGGTAGTTTTCATGAAATGAAAAAAGACCAACCGTATCGATTACAAGGAAATGTTTCTGAACCTATTGTTTTAGGAGAAGATACTGGTGTTGGTGCTGGATGCGTTGTTTTAATGGGAGTTATTCTTCCAAAAGGAGCTTTTGTTGGAAGTAATTCAACCGTTACAAAAAAAGATGAGTTAGAAGAATATGGAATTTATGGAGGAACCCCATTGAAATTGTTGAAAAAAAGAACTTAAAATTATATTTCCCGCATCCAGATAGTTATCGGGATGCGGGCAACAAAACAAGTAAAAATTCTACGGTAATCTACGGACAAAAAAATGAATAACCCACTCGTATCTATAATAACAGTAGTTTTTAATGGTGAAAAACACATTGAACAGACTATAAATAGTATAATTTTTCAAAGTTATCCTCATGTTGAGTATATTATTATTAATGGAGCATCAACCGATGGAACACTCGAAATTATTAAAAAACACAAAAAAAACATTACACATCTTGTTTCCGAAAAAGATACTGGAATATATAATGCTATGAATAAAGGATTAGCATTAGCAAAAGGAGAAATTATAGGAATTTTAAATGCCGATGATTATTATTATGAAAAAACTATAGAGCTTGTTGTTCAGGCTTTTATAAATTCAAAAGCTGAAATTATTTATGGTGATTTAGTAAAACTAAGAAGTTTTGAGGGTAAAAATTATTTTAAAGAACTAGCCCCAAATATATCTTTAATGGAAAAAACAATGCCTATTTTTCATCCAGCTACTTTTGTAAAAAAAACAGTATATGAAAAAATTGGCAATTTTAATGAAAAATATAAGTTATCTGCCGACTATGATTTTATTTATAGAGCCTTTAAAAACAACATAAAATTTGAATACATTCCTCAACCACTAACGGTTTTTAGAGTGGACGGAATAAGCAGTACAAATTGCCAATCGTATAAAGAAGGCTATAAAATACTTTCCTCGTATGGTTCTCCTTATGACTCACAAATGCGAAAGCTAATTTTTAAATGTAGAATTAAAAATGTAGTACGATTCTTTGGTTATCTTCTTTTAAAGTTGTTTGGATTAAAAAAATGGTATGAAAGAAGATTGGTTGAGAAGTGGAGATAAGTAAATTGAAAAAATGAAAAAAGAAGAAGTAAAAAAGTTTTTTGAACAAACAAACATCTATTTTAATTACGATTACAACATCAAAATTAGAACCGAAACTGTTGCTGAATTTATTGGTGATAAATACTACAACAACGTGTTGGACATGCCTTGTGGTAATGGTTTTATATCATTAAAAAACAGCAACCAATTTACCGCATTAACTTTAGTCGATTTTTCGGAAAACATGATTGCACTAGCAAAACAAATTGCTGAGCAAGAAAAGGTAACCCAGGTTTCATTTTATTGTGGCGATATTTTTGAAACCAATTTTAACAACAAAGAATTTGATTTAATCATCTCTTTAGGCATTTTAGCACACATTGACGATGTTGATAAATTTTTAAATTACATTCAAAGTAAAGTCAAAAAAGGTGGGGCAATAATCATCCAAAATACCAACAGCAACCACTTTTACAGTAAATTGATTCGTTTGTATTTAGGAGTTCGAAAATTGCTGGGAAAGGATAAATATACACTCAATAAAGTACCAGCAAGTCGAGTAGAAAATAGTTTTAAAAAAGCTGGTTTTAGTTGTCAAAAAGTGTTTCGATACAACCAATCATTTATTGGATTTTCAAAATTATTTTCGAACGATAAAAAATATGAATTGACCAGAAAATGGTTTGGAAATGCAGCTCACAATAAAAATGCTTCGCTTGGAAGTGATTATATTTATCTTTTTAAAAAAGAATGAATAACAAAAAACATATCAACCTGTTAGTTTTACCAGAACTTTTTCCTGAGTTTGAAGGCGATTGGAAAGGTGTTTTTATAGAAGATTACCTAAAAAGTGTAGAAACCATAGCTACCCAAACACTTTACATTCGTTTAACAGGAAAAAAAAAAGGAATTACTGACGAAAACTATAGAAATCAGTTCAACCTAAAAAGAGTTAATTTGACCGATAAAAAAGTAAGCAGTTTATTCAAACCCTTTTTTTACATTTTATGGTTTAAAAAAGGAACTCAACTTGGTAAATCTTATACGGAAACAACAATAATTCATGCTCACGGAGCAGTTTTAAATGGTTTGTTAGCGTATTTTATCAGTAAAAAATTAAATATTCCATTTGTTGTTACCGAACATACTGGACCATACTCAAGAATATTAAACAGTTGGTTAAAAAGCAACATTTCAAAATTTGTATTCAATAAAGCAGCAAAGGTTTTGGTGGTGAGCGAACATCAAAAAAATGAACTATTAAAATTAGGTATTGCTAAAGAAAAAATAGAAGTTTCTTTCAATCCAGTAAATACAGATGTGTATAAGTTAACTACTGTTTCAGATTCAAAAAACATTGCTTTTGTTAGTCGTTTAGATGAATTTAAAGGAGGTTTAAGAACACTAAAAGCATTTCATCAACTCATTAAAAAACATCAAGATTACACCTTAACCATAGTTGGTGAAGGCGAAGAATTTGAAGTAATTCAGCACTATATTTTGGAAAATGATTTAGTAAGCAAAGTGTTTTTAAAAGGAACCTTAGTCAAAACTCAAATTGCAGAAATATTGAGTACAAGTAGTTTTTTTGTTTTTCCGAGCAGACATGAAACTTTTGGCTTGGTAGTAGCCGAAGCATTAAGTTGTGGTTTACCCGTAATTTGCACCAATCAAACAGCTCCAAAAGAATTTATCAATGAACAAAATGGTATTTTAGTTAACCCTGACAATATTGATGAAATTGCTGAAGCAATGGAAGAAATGATTAAAAATAGAAGTAATTATAATGCAGAAATTATACACAATCAAATAGAAAAACGCTTTGGATTGGATAGTTTTGGTAAGAAATTAATTGAGATTTATCAGAAAGTATGTGTGGAATAGCGGGAATATATAACCAACAAGGTATTGAAATTAAAGAAATAGTTGCTTTATCTCAAACCTTAAAACATCGAGGACCAGACGATGAAGGATTTTTCTTGTCGGATAACGAACATTTTACTAAAAATTGTAGAGGAGATGATACTATTTCAGCATTACAACAACTTAAACACATTTCGGAAATCAATAGTAAACCTTCATTAGTATTAGTCCATAGGCGATTATCTATTTTAGATGTTTCTGCATTGGGACATCAACCTTTAATTTCTTCCGATGAACGATATGTGATGGTATTTAACGGAGAAGTTTATAATTTTAAAGAAATCCGACAAGAATTAGAACAAAAAGGATATACTTTTAAATCCAACTCCGATACCGAAGTGATTTTAAATGCTTTTGCAGCATGGGGACAGACTTGCGTAAATCGTTTTGTGGGCATGTGGGCTTTTGTTATTTATGATAAAAAAGAAAACACCTTAACCCTTTCTCGTGATCGTTTTGGAATAAAGCCACTCTATTATTTTAAAAATGAACATTGTTTTGCTTTTGCCTCAGAAATAAAAGCATTGATGCAAATAAAAGAAGTTGACCAATCGATTTCAAACAAAAATTTGGGAAGTTATTTGGCATTCGGAACAACATCGAATCCTTATCAAAACCTTTTTGAATATATTGTAGATATTGAACCTGGCTACAATTATCAATTCAATTTTAATACGCTAAAACTAACCAAAGAATGCTATTTTTCTATTGATGATAAATTGCCGATTAACACTGATGATATTAAAACAAACACGCAGAAATTTGAAGAATTGTTTAACGATTCTATAGCGTTGCATTTAAGAGCTGATGTAGAAATAGGTTCTTGTTTAAGTGGGGGTTTAGATTCGAGTGCCATTGTGTATAGTGCAAGTCAACAATTGAAAGGAGTTTCGTTTAAAACAATAACTGCTGCATATCAAAATAAAACCATTGATGAATCGGATTATGCTAAATTGGTAGCCAACGATTTAAAAAATGTAACCGATATTTACACTTATCCTGATGCAAAAACCTTGATTGCCGATATGGATAAAATGATTTATGCACAAGATTTACCCATTGGTTCTACCTCTATTTTTGCACAATGGGAAGTAATGAAATGTGCCAAACAGAACAATATAAAAGTATTGTTAGACGGACAAGGTGCTGATGAGATTTTAGGTGGTTACTACAATTTTGCGGGAATTCATTTAATAGAATTATTAAAATCGTTTAAATTCATTCCGTTTTTTAAGGAATACCAACAACTTAAACAAAACTTTACGCCACAAATTAAAAATGCAGTTTTGCGTGCAGCTTATTATTATTTACCCAACAGTTTACAGCAGCAACTTCGTGCAAAAGAGCGATTAAGCTACAATTTTATTAAAGAAGATAAAGTGAAAGAGTTGGAATTAATGATTCCAAAAAGAGGTGGAAAAACCTTTGGCGAGCATGTTAATTTAAGCGTTAAATTTGGAATGTATGAGTTGTTGAGGTATGAAGACAGAAACTCCATGGCTTTTTCTATCGAATCGAGAGTTCCGTTTTTAGACCATCGCTTGGTTGAATTTATTAGAACGTTGCCAACTGACCAAAAAATTTATGGTGGTTGGACAAAATACGTGTTGAGAAAAATGCTTAACAATAAAATACACGATAAAGTAGTTTGGCGAAAAGATAAAAAAGGATTTGTTACTCCCCAACAAGAATGGAAAAATGAATTGATGAAAACACTAACTAATGAATTGAAAGATAGTGAACTTCCTTCGTTGATAGATAGAAACTATGTGTTACAATTGTGCGATAAAGATTTCTCTAACGCATCGCATTTAAGTGAATTTTGGAGAGCATATTCGGTAATAAAATGGTATAATATTTTTAATTTAAAAACCTAATGAAAATTGCAATTGTTTGTGGACATTTTATTCCTTCTATGGGCTATCTCGAAGTCCATTTGGCAAATGCATTTCATAAATTAAATCACAAAGTAAAGGTAATAACCACCAATGTTATTCCTGCTTACGTTAAAAATATAAGTAATTTATCGGAAAGCACGCCTTATGAAATTATTCGTTTAACACCAAGTTTTTCAATGGGTCAAATGATTAAAGCAAAAGGTTTGGTTGAAGCAGTACAAAAATTTGATCCTCAATTGGTTATTTGTATTGGAGTTGGTAAATTGTTTCCAAAACCAATCTATAAACTTAAAGACAGAGATTTTAGGCTTATTACATTATTAGGCGACAACGAAGAAACCTACACAGCTAAAGGATATACTAAAAAATTAAAGAACTCTTTGATTCAACAATTTGTAAAAAAAACAGTGTATCTCCAAGCCATAAAAAAATCGGATGTTTTATTTCCTTACACACCATCTACTATTGATATAATTTGTCGATTTGTTAACGCTAAATATGCCGAAATGTTAAAATCAAAAAGTCATCAAATTTCATTGGGTTTTGATGATGAACATTTTTTTTATAATGCGTTGGAACGAAACGAGCAACGCAAACAATTAGGAATTTCCGCTCACGAAACATTGCTGATTACAGCTACTCGTGTTGTTCCAGAAAAAGGACTTGAAAAAATTATTGATTTAGTGGATATTGTTAACAAAAAAGGGCTTCATATCAATTACTTAATAGTTGGATTTCAGGAGGATGAATATAGTAAGAATTTGAAAGAGTACATTGCTCAGAAAGAACATAAAAACCGAATAATTTGCAAACCTTTTTCGGCTACCTCACAAACCAGAAAATACTACAATGCAGCAGATACTGCCATATTTAGTCGTGCAGCAATATCTATTTTTGAAGCTTTGGCAACGGGTTTATTTTTACTTTTACCACAACAAAAAAACATGAGTCATATCCTAACAAAAGAAAATGGAGTTTATTTCGATAGCCTCACAGAAGATGTGATTATTGAATGCATTAATCATCAAAAAGAAAACAGAGTATTTAGAGTTAATGCCGCAAAAATGTTTTCTTACACTAATTTAGCACATCAAATTTTAAAATTAAGTGAGGTTTAAAAATTGGAAAATATGGCTCAAATCTAAACCATGGATTTTAAAATGGTTTATCATCTTGGTGCTTTTACGCCCAATAATTGACAACCTTTATTTTCTTAAAAACATTTCTCCATTTTTATCTCCCTTGTACATTGTGGGGGTTTTAACGCCTTTACTAAGTATTTATGTGTTGCTTAAAACTCCAAAACCTGTTTCCACAAAACTAGACAGGTATATGAAAATTTGGTCGTTTTTTATTCTACTTGGAACTTTCTTTGTTATTTTATACGATCCCCTTACTAAAGATTCTTTTGAGTACCTATTAAAATTAACCCTTCCTGTTTATATTTATTTCTTTACCCGAAGATTCATCCAAAACAAAGAAGATTTAGACGGAATTTTAACAACTTTTCTCTATTCAGGAATTTTTGTTGCAGCCATATTATTGTATGAAGTTGTAATCAATCCAATTAGAATTGAGGAAAGTAGGGGAATGGATAGAATTCAAGGGAGCTTTGGTGATGTTGTGAGTTATGGTATTTTTTTAACTTTCAGCTTTTTAATTGCCACCTATTTTTATTTTTCTCGTCAAGAAACGCAATCCTACCGAAAACGACTACGAACACTTTTAATTGTAGGAAGTTTGGCAATTTTAGCATTAATAAACATTCATCATATTGCTTCCTATACAATTTTTGCAATGTTGTTATTACTGTTTTTAGTATTCAATTTTCAAAAAAACAAAGTCGCTGCCATAGGAATTTCTTTGATGTTATTTATATTATTTATATTTTTTGGGCAACCCATTTTGGAAGAAAAAATAACCCCTTTATTTGAAACAGATGTTGCTGTTTTTGAAGGAGAACAAGACCAAGAACGTCTTTTGCACGGACGAGTTGGGCGTTGGGAATACATGGCAGAAATTTTTACCAATGAAAGTATTTTTGCTCAATTTTTTGGATACCCAACAACACTAAAATATGCCTATCATTTTGTTGGCGTTGGTTCACATAGCGATTATGTTAGAATATTATTTCTATCGGGCTATGCTGGACTTTATTTTTATTTATTAATATTGTTTTACTTCTTCAAGCGAGCAAGGAAAACAGTGCTTCCCATTCGTTTTCTTTCCTACGGATTATTTGGAATTATCGGATTATATTCCATAAGTATTGTTCCAACCTACTATCCTCCTTTTGTTTATATAATGATGAGTGTGTTTGCTTATATTGCTTTACCCAAACAAATGCAACAATAATGGGAAATAAACCAACCATATTGCTTTTAGGAAAAGTACCTCCACCTTTAATCGGACCAGCAATTGCCACTCAAATTATCTTAAATTCTAAACTTAAAAATGAGTTTAATTTGATTCATTTAGATACCCGAATGAACAAGGATGTTGCCACCATGGGCAGGTGGAGTTTTTCGAAAATGGTGAGAAGTGTAGGTATTTATGTGGAGTTTATTCGGAAAATAAAACAACACCAACCGCAACTTATTTTGGTTCCAATTAGTCAAACTACCATGGGTTTTTTTAAAGATGCTCCATTTATTTGGGTGGGAAAATGGATGGGTAAAAAAGTGCTGATACAATTGCGAGGAAGCAATTTTAACAACTGGATAAATTCGGCTTCGGGTATAACCAAAAGTTTGGTGAAAACAACCTTAAAAAAATGCGTGGGTGTTATCGTATTGGGCAATAATTTAAAACCTTTGTTCAAGGATTATTTTTCTGAAAATCAAATTTTTGTAGTTCCAAATGGAGCGAACTACGAACTGCAATCCAAAAACACCACAGCATTAAATGTATTGTATTTAGCCAATTTTTTACCCTCAAAAAGTTTCGATGATGTGTTAAAAGCATTAGTAATTTTAAAACAAAAAGGGATAACCAATTTCAACTTTCAGGCTGCTGGAGCTTGGGACAACGAAGCTTTTAAACAACAATGTTTAGCAATTATAAAAGATAATCAACTCACTAATGTAGAATTGTTGTTACCACAAAGCGGAGCAGCAAAAATGCAATTGTTTGCTAATGCTTCTATCTTCGTTTTTTGTCCTAAAATGCCCGAAGGTCATCCTTGGGTAATGGTTGAAGCCATGGCAAACGAATTGCCTATTATTGCTACCGACCAAGGAGCTATCGTAGAATCGGTTATTGATGGTAAAAATGGTTTTATTGTGCCTGCCAAAAGCCCCGAAACCATTGCCGAAAAACTGGAAGTATTGATTAACGATGCCGAATTGAGAAACCAATTCTCAACCAACTCCAAGCAGTTTTACAACGCAAATTTTACAGAAGAAAAAATGGTGGAGAATTTGACTGGAGTGTTTAATAATTGTCTCCATCATTCCTGAAGTAGCTATAACGAAAATCAGGAATCTAGTGTAATATACTCAAATCACTTAGCTTTCCGAAAATATGCTAAATAAAAAAGACCCTTCAAATGAAGGGTCTTTAAAAAATCTATATAAAAGTTTGTTTTTTATTTTGCTACCACAAATTTGTTGGTTGCAATAACGCTTCCATTTGAAGTTATAGTATAAAAATAAATTCCATTGTTAAAATCTGCTACACGCACTACTTTTTTGTTATTGGAAGAATTAGAATTTTTAACTATTTTTCCAGTAATGTCAGTAATAGTAATATCAAAATTAGAAATAGCCAATTCAAAAGTAATTTGATTGTTTGCAGGGTTAGGATAAACAGCAACCGTTGCATTTTCTAATTCAGTAATGCTTGTTGAAAGCGAAATATCATTTACATCTCTAGGTAAAATTTTATACTCATCAAAAGTATAATGACCTATTCCTGTAACATCATAATCAGAGCCTACTACAGCAGTAAAGTGATAAGCAAAAATATCATCATCAGCTTTAATAATTCCAGAGCCGTCATTGATAGACCACATTCCAAAACCAAGTGTATTACTCATACATTCTGCATTAGTTACATGAATTAAAACCCCTTCCCATTCTTCCATATTAGCACTTGCTGTTGAAATTGCAACTGGAGAAGGAAGAGCATTTCCTGAGTTCAATACAGTTATGTTTGATACAAATTTTAATTCCGTTACTTTTTGTGGAGCAGAACCTAAATTAAATTCATCAACAGTTCCTGTTACCTCAACACTATCCCCGATAACTAAAGTAGAATCATTTTTTTCATAAATATAAAGTCCATTCCAAGCCGAAGCACTATCTTGAATAAAAAAAGAATGTCTATCTGGTCCGTTTTTAACAATACCAGTAATTACACCTTTTGTGGTTACTACATTTCCTAATTCTGGGGAATCACCATTTGGATTGGTAGTATATTGAATGTCATATATTTTTTTAATAGTTGGTGTTGGAGGTGTTGTTACTGAAATAGCAACAGAATCGATTAATATTCCAATATTAAACGGTGCTGTTGTTGGGTCTGTGTTTCTAATAGAAACAATAAATTCAACACTAGTAGATGTTGCTGGAACAGTAACATTTTGAGTGATTAAGGTTAAGTTTCCTCCTGAGGCAGCAGCAACATCAATGTATGAATTGTATGTTCCATAAGCAGCATTCGTAACATCATAATAATTTGTTCGTAATTCTCCTGAGGTTTGAGCAGCAACCCATAGTTGAATTTGGTAAGTTTCTCCAGCAACAACGGTTACGGGTTGAGTTGTAAATCTTTTATGTGTTGTTGTAGCGTTTACTAAGGAAGCCATGCTTGTTCCATAAGTTGCTCCTGTTGTAAGTTCAGTAACATTTGCAGAAGTAATACTAGTTGTAGAACCCATCCAATCTGTTGGGTCGCCTGCAGCCCAAGAACTTAAGTTGCTTTGAAAAACAGTTTGTCCAAAGCTTGTAGCTACGATACAAACCGAAGCGAATAGTGTGTAAATTTTTTTCATGATTTTGAGTTTTTAGTTATTATTTATGGTTAATTATTTTATTATTTTAATGTTATCTACTTCCCAAGAATCCCAAGAAACAGCAGTTCCTGTAAATTTGAATGCAATATAAACATTTGGTTGTATATAAGAAGTTAAACTAAAATTTCCAGAATTAGTCCAACTCCAACTTCCAGTAGAATATGAAAATGAACTAGTAATATCAGTCCAAGTAGCGGTGGCAGGCAAACTAACGCCATCATAATTAGTAGAAATCATTACTTTTAATGCGGTATTGGTTGTAAAAGTTGCTGTTTTAAAATTTAAAACTGGAGATGAAGAACTGCTTAAATCAAAAGATGGTGATATTAACCAAGATTCACCCACCAATTTACTACTTCCATTGGTAATATTTCCATAATAGTTTCCAGCGAAACTAGCAACCGTCCATGGAATGTTTGGTATAGGATATTGAGTAGTCCACCCACCAGAGGTTAGACTGTTATCATCAAAGTTTTTGGTAATTTCTATAGGTGCCACCCCATTCAGTGTTAGTTCATTAGGATTCCGAATTAATAACTGAAGATCGGCATTGTATTGGGCAGAAATTCCGATAAAACTTCCATTTCCAGCAGGTAATGTATCACTTGCAAAATTGGCATATCCACTTGTTCTAACTTCTATTTGATCTAATATTAAATCTTCTAAAAACCGACTTACACTTTCTTTATTTATTGCATCAGCATAAGTTAATCCTAAATTGCGCTCTACAAATTTTACATTATCAATTTGTATTAATTTGCCTTGATAACCTTCAATATCGGCATTCAAATCTGCAATAGTAACAACCTCTGGAGTTCTAAATTTTTGTGTTGCAATTTTAACGATGCTGTTATCTGAATGAAGCGAATCTACTTGCAACATTTGGTTGTACTTATAAATTTTTGCTCCTTTGATGTTTACTCGAATAGAATCGCCAATGTATAACCCCGTGGAAGAAGTAAACCGTAAATAAAGTGCTCCGGTTTCATCTTGCATGTATGCTTCTTTATACAAATTACCTGTTGTTTCATCAGCAGTTACCACTCCATATACTGAAATATCTTCTGTAATTCTTACTGTTTCACCAGGAACATAAAGTGTTCTAACTTGTGCAATAGTATATACTGTTCCTACAGGAATGGTTCTTGGTTCAGGATTATCATACTCTTTAGTGCAAGAGGTAAATAGAAGAGCCGAAACAAAAAGCGAAGTAATTAATAATTGTAATTTTTTCATAGATAAATTCTTTAATATTAAATATCGTTTATGGTAAAATCGTCAATTTCCCAAGTGCTACCATCCACATTAGTTCCTACATATTTATAAGCAAACCGCACATTAGGTTGTTTGTAACTCATCAAAGTAACATTGCCTGAAGTTATCCAAGCAAAGTTTCCTGCCGACCAAGTTGCAGAAGAGGTAATGTCAACCCAAGTTGAGGTAGTAACATCTCCTGTATAATTAGTAGTTACCATTAATTTTAGTGGAGTTCCAGTATATTTATAGGCAGATTGGAAAGATAAAACAGGATTAGCGATTGCAGACAAATCAAAAGATGGAGAAACCAACCATGTTTCGCAAGCGATATTGGTGCTACTATAATTGCTAATTTTTACATAATAAGTAGAATTAGAACCAACATTATCAATTCCCCAATTAATATTTCCTACAACATTTTGTGTAGTCCATCCACCAGAAGTAATGCTTTGGTCTTCAAAGTCTTTTACATATAGCGGACAATTTGGACAAGTATTTTTTCTTGGTCCAGTTAGCGATAAGTCGCTCAGTTTACGGATTGTTAACTGAACATCAGTATTATATTGTGAAACAACGGCAACAAAAGAACCTTTTCCTTGTTGAATTGGAGTGCCAGCAAAACTTGCATATCCGCTTGTTCTTACAATAATTGAATTACCCAAAGTATCGGTTAAGTATCTGTTTTGACTTGATTGATTAACAGGATCACTATAAGTACTACAAAAATCACTACACATAAACTCAACATCGTTTAACTGTATCAACTGTCCTTGATATGGAGAATAAAATCCAACCAATGCTAAATCAGTAATGGTAACTACTTTAGGAGCAATAGTATTTCCTTCGCTTTGTTTTATTAAATTTTTTTCAGGATCCACATTATCCAACTGAATCATGTTTTTGTATCTTGAAATGATTGTTCCTTTTAAAGCAACCCTCACTTTATCTCCTTCAAAATAAGTTTTATTACTTGATGCTTTTAGTTTTAGCAAAATACCATTGGTTTCATCTTGTAGATATAAATTTTTGTACAAATTTCCACTTACTTCATCTGCTGTAATTATTCCATATACCGACAAATCGCTTGTAATTGTTGAATCAAAAGCAGTATAAATGTTTCGTAAAGAATCGATGGTAATGATATTCCCTAAAGGTAATTCGCTAATAGGAGGAATGTCTAGGTCTTTTTTACAACTTGTAAGAAAGATAGTTGTTGCGAATAGAATGAATAGTGTATTTTTTATTGTCATTTTCATATCTTGTTAAATTTAGTATTAAAATGAAAAGCTAACCATTGCAAAATAAGTTCTGCCAAGCATATAGCCTACCATTGGAGGGAATTTATCAATGTTTGTTTTGTTGTAACGCAATTGTTCAAACCCTCCTGTTTGAAAATCTTTATTATTCAATACATTGTTTATATTCAGATTGATGCGAATGAAATATTGTTTTATTTTCCATGATTTTCCAGCATAGAAATTAATTGTATAATCATCACCAAGTTCGGTTTGTTCTAAAATTTGTTCTACTTGAGGATCAGTATTTACTAAGTTAGAAACTACACTTTCAGAACGTCTGTCAGGATTTACTTGAATATAAATATCAGTGAAATAATTAAAATCAGCTCCAACAAACCAATATTTTGGCGAACGATAACGCAACCCAATAGAAGATGCCGTTTGTGGAGAATCGCCCAGTTTATAGTTTTTCAAATAGATGGTTTTATTCTCTTCTAATAGTTGGGTAGAATTATCTTGTATGATGGTTGCTGTTGGTCTGGAATTGTAGGTAAAATCGCCAGAAGCAAAAGTTCCAGTAGCTGTTATTGTTGAAGTTAAATTGACTTCCGCACCAAATTCCATTCCCACAAAAAGTTGATCAACACCAGTCATGTTGTAGTTAACAAATGTGCGTAATTCATCATGATAAAAGCTTCTTGACCATGTTTTATCCTCAATGCTAGTATAAAAAACAGTAGCTCTGGTTTTTACTTTTGGATAACGAACAATGTAGTTTAAATCACCTGAAAGAATTTTTTCATCTTTTAAATCATCAACAACTTGATCTCTTGTTCTGGGCGACAAATAAGCTGTTCTAGCTAAAGGAGCACGAGTAATATAAGCTCCATTTGCAGTAATTAAATGCCTGCCTGTTAGTTTATAAACCACACCAGCTTTTGCTCCATAATTAAAGAAATTTTGTTTTTCAGAATCTCCGTAAGAATTTGCTGGAAACAAACCATTTTTCATGTTTCCTGTTCTCCAAAAAGAGGTTTGAGTAAAAGAAAGACCTGCATACCAATCTAATTTTGAAAAAGTACCTTCAACTTGCCCAAAAGCATTAATGGTGTTGATGTTAATGTCATAATCATAACCAAATCTATCTCCTTCTTTTACTAATTTGTTAGGGTTGTTCAAATCTGCTTGAGCAGCATCAGGGTCTTTAAAATCTCTTGCTGCAAACTGGTCAGTATCTACCCAAAATTCAGCACCTAATAAATCGTTTAACACTTTAAAGTTTTCACTTTTATAGATGCTCACTCTTGCTCCTCCAGATAACAAAAGTTTTTCTGAAAGTTTGTGAGTTACAGCAGTATTAAACCCATAATCATACACATCGCTTCGTTGTTCTTCCACAATGTATTTTGCTCTGTTTCCTGTAACAGAAGCTCCTGTACCGTCAACATTTTCAAGGGTAAATAGGTTTTTGCTGTTTGCAAAATAAAAATGGTCCCAATCTAACTGTGTAGTTGTTGGATTTTGGCTTTCCCATAATGCTGTTTGTTGAGCAAACAACGCCTCATCTCCAGGTGCTTCGAAAGCACTGGGCAAGTTTTTCCAATATTCGGGGCGAGGATCAGCGGTATTATTCCAATTCAAACGAGTGTTGCCACTTTTGCCAAATGTATAATAAAGAGAAGAAGTAAGATGTGTTTTTTTAGAAATGTCAAAATAATGGTTGAGCATTAAATAAGGTTGATGTGTATTTCTTACTCGAGAGTTTCTTTTTTCTCCATTTTGATATCCCCAATAGGAATTGTAGTAATTGTTTCCAGTGAGTGTGTAGGTTTCTTGAGTGGTAATGCTGTTCCTTCCTTGAACTGTTGGAGCTCCAAAACCAACAAAACCTAAACTATGTTTGTCGTTAATTTTCTTTTCGATAGAAACAAAATAACTTCCTCCACTAAAAGAAGTACCATCCACATATCCTTCGTTAGAATATCTTCCTGAACCAGAAATAGCAACGGCAAGACCATTACTCATCATGCCTGTAGAATGAGTAAGCATAATTCGATGTTGGTAAGTTCTGTTGGCTAACCCATAAGAAATATTAGTTCCTTTTCTTAATGCTGTTGGGCGAGCATTGATATTGGATGACCCTCCTATTCCTCCAAAAGTGAGAGAAGAAGCAGAAATTCCATTTTTAGTTTCTTGATATCGGGTAACATCATTTAAACCACCCCACAATGCCCAAATTGCTCTTCCAGTCTCAGGATTGTTGAGCGTAACTCCATTCATGGTTGTTATATAGTTTTCAGAATCATACCCTCTAATTCGATAGCGAGCCGCACTGAAATTAAAACCAGCTGTTGAATTAAAAACATCTCTTGAAGATTGTAATAGTCCGGAAACATCTTGATTTTCGGCATTTTCGTCTTCTAAGGCATCTAAAGTAGTGCTAAATGTTGGAACTATTCTTTCGGCAACTATAGTGTCCGTTTTAACAGAATCTGTTTGTGCTTGTGTTGAAATTCCTGCGAAAACAACCACAAAAGAAGCACCTAATTTTTTGAAATTCATCCTTTTTAAAAAAAATAAAAGTTATGAAAAGTGGTTAGAAGTCTTAGTTGATCGCTTCTTAGGGTGTTCACTTTGTCGTTTAGTTCGTGTTTTACTAAAAAATAATAAGACGTTGCAAAAGTAAACCACTTTTTTAAAAAAACAATATACTTATCAAGTAATTAATGTTTTAGTAACATTAAGTTATAAACAGTAAGTGAATAAAGTGGATAAAACAGTTTGTGCATCATTAACTTAATGACATTTTGCTTGCCCCGTAAGCACTAAGCTGAAGCGTTGATATTTTAGCAGAGGGCTTAGTGCTATGATTCTTAAAATTCATAAATCAAAAATACTATTTTTTTATAATGTATTGTGTTTGCTCGACCTAAGTAATCACACACATTGCCCCATAAGTGTTCGAAACCTTTCACAATTCTTTGTTAGCAACAAAATTAATTTACTAGTGTACTCAATATGGTCAAAGTTGTATCATTGTATATGACTGTAGATGACTTATTAAAATTAATACCTTCAAACACTTTTAACGATTTAGCAATTGAAACAAAAGTTGATTTTCAGGTTAAGAAATTGACTGGAGAAACGATGTTTAAGTTGATTTTATTTTCAATGCTTAATAGTGATAGGTTGAGCTTAAGAGTAATGGAGACATTTTTAAATTCTGCCAAATTCAAATCATTTTCTGAACAAGAATTAAGTTCAAAGTTTAATTCAATCAGAGATAGAATTTGTACCATCAATGCAGATTACTTTGAGAATCTTTTTAACATCATTTTCACAACATACAACAAAACATTAAAGGAAGAAAAGTCATTATTAAAAGCAGATAGTACTTATGTTTCTATTGCTGCAAATTTATTCTCAATAGGGATGTTAAATGGCACAGAATCTTATAATAAAAAGCATGTTAAATACAGTGTAAATTTAAAAGGTAGCTTACCTTGTAATGTAAGGGTTTATACTGAACAGTCTTTTGTTAGTGAGGATTTAGCATTAACAGATTTAATAGACACAACAAATACTCCTAAAGGTTCTGTTGTAGTATTTGATAGAGGTCTTCAATCGAGAAAATCATTCGATAATTTTAGTAAAAAAAACAAATTATTTGTAGGGCGTGGTAAGCCTCAAAACAAAATTAAAGTGGTATCTGTACTTAAAATAAATGCTAAACCAAAAGAGAGTACAGTTACCATTACTAGTGATGAAATCGGCTATTTATCTGCAAGAGGAGGTGTGAAAACAAAAAATCAATTTAGATCAATAAAGGCTGTAATTGATAGAACTGGGGTAGAAATTTGTTTTGTTACAAATATATTAGATTTAGATGCTTATTTGATAGCTTCTTTTTATAAGCAAAGATGGGAAATTGAGGTCTTTTTTAAATTTATAAAACAAAATCTTAATGTAAAACATTTAGTGTCAAGAAATATTAATGGAATTAAAGTTATGATATACATGACAATGATTTTAGCGATATTAATTTTGGCATATAAAAAACTCAATAAAATTAGTGGATACAAAATAGCCAAACTAAAATTTGAGATAGATTTAGATAATACCATTATAAAAGAAATTGTGTTGCTTTGTGGTGGAAATCCAGCTAAAGCAGCCCACCTTTGGAATAGTACTTAATCATGTTTCGAACACTTATGGGCAGAGCCTTGCGGTAGCATATGTAGTTGCCAACGCTATTGCTCTCGCTTCAAACTACGGTCAGTGGGGGGCAAGAAGTTTACCAAATGCTTCAAAAAAATAGAAATCATTCTTTATCTGTTTGCGAGCAAGAGAACAATAGATATTGAAATCCCTAACCCGTCTCCAATTCTAGAATTTAATTTCTCTTCATCTTGATAAGGTAAGAATCCATCTATGTAATGAGCTCGGAATTCTGAATAAGGTGTTTTCCTATAAGACAATGTTAAGTTTATTAAAGTATGTCTTTTCCCATCTTCATTTTGATGAAGATGTCCCATTAATCCAGTTTTCAAATGAAAAAATTCTACTTGATTGATTTTAAAATTAGTACTATTTCCATTAGAAATAACATTAAAGACACTATTCCCAAAATGTTTGGAATACTGAATCCCAATAAATGGCTGAATCTTTGTTTTTAATGGAACAAAATTAATCCCTCCAGAATAACCATTCCCGTTATAATTTCCTTTTGCAAAACCGAAATCTAAATCAATATGATTAAATAATCTCGAATAAATAAAAACACCTCCTTGATTATAAATAGATTTACTACCAAACATCATTCCTATGCCAATATAATGATTGGCTTCTTTTTTTTGCCCAAAAGAATTAGGTATTAAAACAACTAGAAGAAGTCCCAGTAATAAAAGTTTTTTCATACTATATAGCCGCTCCTTATAAAAGCTAATTTTGGTTGATTTTGCATCTATTTTGGTAAAAATTCCATTGAAATAAATTAAAGAAAAAATGATACAAGAAATTTTCTTTTAAAATTTCCATCATTTTTTTCAAATTCCAAGCAGTTGCAGCCATAAAAGCATTGATTTGTGTACCAGTTTCACCTAAGAAATAGTTTTGAGCCA
>Ga0210039_1000630_pt1 | contig 36592 bp, 28 predicted proteins | sample CryGeyCG2114_250_3_FD_185460 | JGI IMG/M metagenome (GOLD analysis project Ga0210039, IMG submission 185460) | Groundwater microbial communities from aquifer - Crystal Geyser CG17_big_fil_post_rev_8/21/14_2.50 (SPAdes) (version 2) | ecosystem: Environmental > Aquatic > Deep subsurface >...
CCTACTTTTATCCAATAAATCAATCCAAAATGAGCGTGCTTTTTATTTTAATCATAGTAAGCTTAACTGTAGCTGCATCATTTTTAGTTGCTTTTATTTGGTCAGTTAAAAATGGGCAATATGAAGATGGTTACACTCCCTCAGTACGAATGCTTTTTGACGATGAATTAAAACAAGAATCAAAAAAACATCAAATAAAAAATAAATCTATAAAATAAATTAAAGAATTATGTCAGGAGAAATTCAAAAATTTTATTATGATAATAAAATAGTAAAAATGTTTGCTTATGCCACTGGAATATGGGGTATAGTTGGAATGTTAGTAGGACTTTTAGTAGCTCTACAAATGTATCTTCCAGCTCTTAATTTTAATTTAGAATATACCACTTTTGGTAGAACTCGTCCGCTACATACAAATGCTGTAATTTTTGCTTTTGTAGGTAACGGAATTTTCACAGGAGTTTATTATTCCTTGCAACGCTTACTGAAAACCAGAATGTGGAGTGATAAGTTAAGTATGATAAACTTTTGGGGTTGGCAATTGATAATTGTATCTGCAGCTATTACCTTGTTAGCAGGATTTACAACAGGAAAAGAGTATGCTGAATTGGAATGGCCTATAGATATTGCAATAGCAGGTATCTGGGTGGTATTTGGTTGGAATATGTTTGCAACTATATTAACTAGAAGGGAGCGACATTTATATGTTGCAATATGGTTCTTCATTGCCACATTTGTTACTGTTGCGGTACTTCATATTGTAAACTCATTTGAGTTACCAGTTAGTTTTATGAAAAGCTATTCATGGTATGCAGGTGTGCAAGATGCTTTAGTGCAATGGTGGTATGGGCATAATGCGGTTGCATTTTTCTTAACTACTCCTTATTTAGGATTGATGTATTATTTTTTACCAAAAGCAGCACAACGACCAGTTTATTCTTATAAATTATCAATTATACACTTTTGGGCATTAATTTTTTTATATATTTGGGCAGGACCTCATCATTTGTTATATACTTCACTCCCAGAATGGGCACAAACCTTGGGAGTAGTCTTTTCGGTAATGTTGATAGCTCCATCTTGGGGCGGTATGATTAATGGGTTATTAACCTTACGTGGAGCTTGGGATAAAGTAAGAGATAGTGCCGTATTGAAGTTTTTTGTAGTAGCAGTAACAGCTTACGGTATGGCTACATTTGAAGGGCCTATGCTTTCATTAAAAAGTGTAAATGCGATAAGTCATTATACCGATTGGACTGTCGGACACGTTCATATAGGAGCATTAGGTTGGAATGGGTTTTTAACTTTTGGAATGATGTATTGGCTAATTCCCAGAATGTTTAACACTAAACTGTATTCTGAAAAACTAGCAAATGTTCATTTTTGGATAGGTACTATTGGAATTTTAGTGTATGCGGTACCTCTTTATTTTGCAGGATTTACACAATATTTAATGTGGCAAGAATTTACACCAGATGGATTTTTAGCATACCCAAACTTTTTAGAAACAGTTTCCCAAATTATTCCTATGTATGTAACAAGAAGTATTGGAGGTACATTGTATTTGATAGGTGCACTTGTGATGTTTTACAATATTGTGAAAACAATTAAGGCAGGAGATTTTATTGCCAACGAAGCAGCAGAAGCTCCAGCTCTGGAAAAAACTTTTATACCAAAATTAGGAGAATATTGGCATAGACCTATTGAAAGAAAACCGATACAATTGTTAATCTTTGCTTTAATAGTTATTTTAATTGGAGGAGCTGTTGAGATGGTACCTACCTTCCTAGTGAAATCAAATGTGCCAACTATTGAAGCGGTAAAACCATACACACCTCTTGAATTACAAGGTAGGGATATTTACATCAAAGAAGGGTGTTATAATTGCCATTCTCAAATGATTAGACCTTTCAGACATGAGGTTGAACGCTATGGAGATTATTCAAAGTCAGGCGAATTTGTGTATGATCATCCATTCCAATGGGGATCAAAAAGAACAGGACCTGATTTGGCACGTGAAGGCTCAAAAAAATTAAGAAAATCTTATTCTTGGCACTTTAACCACATGGAAAACCCACAAAGTATGTCTCCAGGTTCTATTATGCCAAATTATCCGTGGTTGCTCAAAAAGGACATTGACATTGAAAGTACACCTGCTAAAATTAGAGCAATGCAAACACTTGGAGTTCCTTATGAAGAAGGATATGATGCTAAAGCCATTGATGAGTTGAAAGCTCAAGCAATTGAAATTGAGACCAAGCTAAAAGAAGAAGGAATAAAACACGCTGATGCAAACAAAGAAATTATTGCTCTTATAGCTTATTTACAACGACTTGGAACAGACGTAGAGAAATGATGAATGTAGCAGTAGTAATATAACAATGTAGCAATTTGAAGAATAAATGTTAAATAATCACTAATATCTAACCTCTAATCACTTTTAACTTAAGAAAAGATGCTGAAATTTATTAAACATAATATGGAATCAATAATTGGAATAGAAATATATCCTATTATTTCCCTAGTTCTATTTTTCTCTTTTTTTGTAGGATTACTTATATGGGTAGCACGAACAAAAAAAGAGTATATTAATCATTTAGAAAACCTTCCTTTGGAAGATTAAGCAAACAGTATAAAACAATAAAATATTACTTATGACAACTAATGATGAAAAAACGAAATTAATAGCAGGTCTTGATGATAATGCTTTAGATCATGATTATGATGGAATAATTGAGTTAGACAATGCACTGCCACCATGGTGGTTGTATCTGTTTTATGGTACTATAATTTTCGCCATTTTTTATGCCATAAATTTTTTTGGAATGGGTGCTTATAAACAACAAGATGAGTTGAATGAACAATATGCTATTGCCCAAAAATCAATCGAAAAATACAAAAAGGAACATGGAAGTTCTGTAGATGAAAACTCTGTAGTATTAATTACTGATGCACAGAAAATTGCTGATGGAAAAGTGATTTATGAAAAAAATTGTGTTGCTTGTCATGCTCCAAATGGAGGAGGAGGAGTAGGGCCTAACTTTACTGATAATTATTGGATACATGGAAATTCTATAAATGATGTATTTAAAACTATTAAATATGGTGTTCCTGAAAAAGGAATGATACCATGGGAATCACAACTTAATCCTGAGCAAATTCAAAATGTATCGAGTTTTATCTTAACAGAATTTAAAAATAAAAATGTGGAGGGAGGTAAAGAACCTCAAGGGGATAAAATTGAATAGTAAAAAATTCAGATTATAGTTAGTGAGAGTGAATTAGAGATTGTATTATGATAGAGCAAGGTATAAATAAAGATGATGATTCATTTAGAGATATAATATCTACAGTTGATGAAGATGGAAGAAGAAAATGGGTGTTCCCAAAAAAGCCTAAAGGAAAATTAACGAATTACAGAAACTATTTAAGTTATTTTTTATTGGCAATCTTATTCTTAAATCCTTGGATTAAAATTGATGGAGAACCAATCCTGATGTTTAACATCCTTACCCGAAAATTTGTATTGTTAGGGCAAGTTTTTTGGCCACAAGATTTTTATTTGTTTGCTCTAATAATGATAACTTTAGTTATATTTATTGTGCTTTTTACCACCATTTATGGACGTGTTTTTTGTGGTTGGATTTGTCCGCAAACTATATTTATGGAACACGTTTTTCGTAAAATTGAGTATATGATAGATGGAGATTATAAACATCAAATTCAATTAAAAAAACAACCATGGAATTTAGAGAAAATCACAAAAAGGGGAGCTAAGTATAGTATTTTCTACTTAATTTCTTTACTTATTTCTCATACATTTTTAGCCTATATAATTGGTTCAGACGAGCTAATTAAAATACAAAAATCACCTGTTCAAGAACACTTGGTTGGATTTATTTCAATAATTATATTTAGCTGGGTTTTCTTTTTTGTGTTTGCATGGTTCAGAGAACAAGTTTGTTTAATTGTTTGTCCTTACGGAAGATTACAAGGGGTGATGTTGGATAGAAACTCTTTAGTTGTAGCTTATGATTATATTAGAGGAGAAAGTAGAGCTAAATATAAAAAAAACGAAGATAGGAAAAAAGAGAACAAAGGCGATTGTATCGATTGTAATCAATGTGTAGATGTTTGTCCAACAGGAATTGATATTCGACATGGCACTCAATTAGAATGTATCAATTGTACAGCGTGTATCGATGCTTGCGATTTTATGATGGAAAAGACCAACCAACCAAAGGGCTTAATTCGTATAGATTCCGAGAATGCAATTGCCGAAAGTAAACCCAACAAATTTTCAACTCGTTCAAAAGCTTATACAGCTGTTTTGCTATTATTGGTGATGTTAATTGTTTATTTATTTACACTAAGAGGAAGCATGGAAGCGACTATTTTACGTACTCCAGGCACACTTTTTCAAGAACAAGAAAATGGAATGATTAGTAATTTATACAATGTGAAAGCGGTAAATAAATCCAATAAAGAATTAAAACTTACTTTTGAAGTCATGAATTTGGGTGGAACAATAAAAATGGTAGGTTCAGACACACTCTTTTTACCAAAAGGAGAAAGTAGGCAGCAGGCTTTCTTTGTGAATATTTCAAAAGATAAGTTGTTTGCTCGAAGTACAAAAATTAAAATTGGTATTTTTAGTGATGGTGTATTGTTGCACGAAAATAAAACAACTTTTTCAGGACCAGAAGAATGAAATTATTGTGTGAATTACATTCAACTTCTAACTTTTAATTTCTAAACGATAAACTTAATGAAACTAAACTGGGGAACAGGCATAGCAATATTTATTGGGCTGTTTATCATAACTATGGTAGGTATGGTTTTTAAGGCAGGACAACAAAGTCACGAGTTAGTTACAACCGATTATTATGCAAAAGAGCTCGATTTTCAACATTTATTAGAAAAAGAAAAATTAACTTTTGCTACTTTTAAACAACCTATTTTGGCAAAATTTGTTGATGAACAGTTTCAGCTTATTTTTCCTGAAGAAGTTGGAGAGCAACCTATCTCTGGAAGCATTTATTTTTTTAAGGCATCTAGCGAAAAGGAAGATCAAACCATTTTAATTAATACAAAAAATAGAACACAATTTTTTAATGTCAAAGATTTCTCCAAAGGAAAATATACCTTGAAAATTGATTGGAAAGTTGCTGAAAATGAGTATTACAGCGAAATTGAAGTAGTTTTCCCATAAGCCTTTACACATGGAAAATTATTCGATAGCTTTTTTTATAGGATTGCTCGGAAGTTTACACTGTGTAGGAATGTGTGGACCAATAGCTTTTGCGTTGCCTCTTAAAAGTGCCACCAACGCATATAAAATACTTGGAGCACTCATCTATAATTTTGGCAGAATTGTTACTTATGCTTCATTGGGCTTGGTATTTGGTTTTTTTGGACAAGGAATTAAAGTAGCCTCATCGCAACAATTTTTATCTATTGGAGTAGGGCTAATCCTTATTTTGAGTGTTTTTTTACCATACCAATGGTTGAGTAACATTCATCCAACAGGCATCATTACCTCATACATTGGAAAAATTAAACAACAATTGGGGCTACTTTTTCAATCTTCGAAACCATCCAATTTATTTTTGATAGGATTATTAAATGGGTTTTTACCGTGCGGATTAGTTTATGTAGCGATAGGCGGTTCAATAGCATCAGGAAATTTAATCAATGGAGCATTGTTTATGTTTTTTTTTGGATTAGGAACGCTGCCTTTGATGTTTTTAGCTGTTCAGTTGGCTAATTTTATAAGTGTTGCCTTTCGAAATAAAATCAGAAAATTCTTTCCAATTTTAATTATCATTATTGGCGTGCTGTTTATCCTCAGAGGCTTGAATTTAAACATTCCCTATATTAGCCCAAAAATTAATGTAGAACGTCCTTTTGTTCAGGATTGTTAAAGATATAAAACATTAATAATAAGCTAAAACTGCCATTATTTAAATAGAATTACTACATTTGGGATGAAAATATAATGCAGATAAACGTACTAGTACGTTTATCTGGTTGTTGGCAAACATAAACCATTTATAAACTAACAGCTACCGTTTATATATTGTACATAAATTAAGATGTAATTATTTATCTTCATCATAATATAATTAATAAAACTCCATTATCATGAAAAACCCTTCTAGCCTCTTAACAATTATCATAATATTTATCTTCTCAACAAATATTGTTGGACAATCTTTTGAAAGAACCTATAAAGCAGATAGTTTAATATTTCCTTGTCATGTTTCAAATCATAGTTATGGTGTAAATGTCAAAAAAGTATCTAACGGATTTGTTTTCCTCTCAAATGAGACTAATGGTTCTACAACCAACTGTACCTCTACTGGAACAATTGCATATAAACTGACTAGAATAAACAATATTGGAGATACTATCTATACCAAATTATTTCTGGAACCATCATATTTAATAGATAATATAGGTAGTTTTACTCCTTCAGAATTTTCAATTGCACTCGATGGCTCCATCTATGTAACTGGTGAAGTACAAGAGGATTTTAATGGAACAATTAAAATGTTTGTTAATAAGCATAACATAACTGGCGATTTTATTTGGAGTAAATACTTTTCTTATAATTATATCGCAAGTGGTAATACAATTTTCATTGACTCAAATTCCATTTATATTGGAGGTGTGACAGCTCAAGCATTTGGACAAAACGAAAGCCCATTATTAATTAAAATTGATACTACTGGTAATTTAATTTGGGATTATATTTTTCCAAACAGTGCCTTTTCAGAATTCAACAAAATTCTCAAGGTAAACAATACTTTTTATTCTATAGGAAGGATAATGCCAACAACAACGACAAACAATAAATATAAAATATTTATCTCAAAGTTTGATTCTTCAGGTAATATAAGCACTCCCTATTTTTTTGGAGACTCCACCTACACCTATCGAAATATTGATGCTATAGAAACCAATCAAAATCAAATTGTTGTTTCTAGTTCAGAAGCACTTAGTAACAAAAACTTAGTTTTAAAAATAGATACTTCATTAAACGTTGTTAATCAATTTTATATACAAGGTATTTCTAATCAGAATATTTATGTAAGTAATTCAATAATTCAATTAACAGATAGTAATTATATACTTTCAGGTCACAAGGAATATCCTGCCTTATCTTATTTCTCTAGTTTATATATCCAAAAATTAAATCAAATTGGTCAAATTTATTGGGAACGAGAATATTCAGGGGTTTCTAGTGATTGTATTTCTTTAGATTCTAATAACTTAATTTTGGTAGGTAATAGACTTGTATCTAATGCTTCTAACAGTTCTTTAAATAGCAATACATTATTAATTAAAACTGATAGCACTGGACTAACAGACTTATGTATACCTAAATTTTATGCAAATTATTCTCCAAACAATATTAGTGATTCTTTACCCTTAGGAATTAAAGTTTTATTAATAAATAACAGTTATGGTTTGGGTCCTTTTTCTTGGTATTTAAGCGACACACTATTCTCCAATAATTTTAATGATTATTTTTATGCCAATGATACTGGTTGGGTTAAAATTGAGCTTATTGCTTGTAACGATACTTTTGTTGATTCAATCTACATTTATAATCCTTCAGTTTCAATTAATGAATTTAATAACAGAAAAAAAATTAACCTTTACCCAAACCCCTCATCTAATACCATTACAATTGATATTAAAGAAGATATTAGTTCTATTACCATCATAAGTATAACTGGTAAACTCATAAAAACTGTTGATAAAAGCAACAACACTATAAATGTAACCGATTTACCAAAAGGCATTTATTTTGTCAAGTTAATTGTTGATGGAGTCGTAAATGTGGAAAAATTCATAAAAAATTAAAACGGTTTGCCAACATCATCTATATTTCATATTGTTTTAATAATCTTAATCTAAACTAAAGTTTAAAACAAAACGAAAACATAGAATGGGGGTTAGCAGTTATTGAAAGAAGTAAAATGAAAGAACAGATCTCAGTATATATAGTGTTATTTCTTGGAATTTTTTCGACTGGAAATATTTTTGAATAACCTCCCCCCAACTGTCCTTTGTCTGAAGGGAGGCAAAAAGATAGCGAATAAGGACTATTTCCTACAATAATTTAAAATAATTCTTACTTTTGGTTGTTTTAGTTAGTCTTTATTCGCAAACACGCTAGCTTGGCTTCAGACTAAAGACAGTGAGGAATTCTTTATCCATATGTTATAGCTAATTATTAAATATGAGAGTATTTTTATTTTTTATATTATTTAGTTTGATGACTTTTGAACTTAAAGCTCAATGGATCCAAATGAATGAAGCATTTGGGGGGAACTCTGTAGGAACAATTAAAACAGTAGGCAGTACAATTTTTGCAGGAACATTTGACTTTGGACTAAACAGTAAAGTATATAAATCTACTGACAATGGGCTAAATTGGACTATATCTAATTCAGGTTTGGGAAGTGCACCCGTTCATACTTTTGCAACGATTGGCTCGATAATTTTTGCAGCAACCTACTCTGAAGGTGTTTTTAAATCTGTAGATAATGGAACTACTTGGACAAATGTGCTCAGTAATATTCCAAATGTCAACTACTACTCTTTAGGCACAAAAGATTCTGTTATTATTGTCGGAACTGATTATGGTGCTCTATATCAATCTACCGATTTAGGTATAAATTGGATAAATGTTGTAGCTACAACTCCAACTAATTACTATTATAATATAAGATCCAACTCGACACATTTTTTTGCTGCGAGTAGCGATGGTCCATTCATCTCTACTGATAACGGATTGAATTGGAATCTTGTTGATTCAGGTTTGACGATTTCAAGTATTGAAGAATTTTTAATACAACCTTCATATGTCTTTTCAACTGATAATTTTAGAGTATATAGAACTTCTAATAATGGAACTTATTGGGAGACTGTGACAAATAATTTATCAATCAATTCATTTAAAAGATCTTTTGGTTTTAGTGGGTCTAATCAATTAATAGGAACCTCAGACGGGGTATTTGTTACTCCTAATAATGGACAAAATTGGATTGCTGCTAATTCCGGTTTAGGTAATAATGATGTCAATGAGTTTGACACTTTATCATCTTATATTTTTGCTGCAACAAATATTGGAATATTTAGAATTGACACTTCTCAAATCAACACAATTGCAATAGGTATCAATGAAATTAATGAAGTTAAGATACTTAATGTATATCCAAATCCAAGTCATGGGAAGATAAAGATTGAGATAGAATCAAAATTTATAAACGACAACTATAAGTTGCAAATATTCAATACGTTTGGACAAACTGTTCTCTTTGAAAATTTAAATAATCAGGGAAGTATAGATTTAAGTCATTTCCCTAAAGGAATTTATTTTTTAGAAGTTAAAAACCTAAATATTTCATTACATAGAAAAATAATTATTGAATAAACTGGTTACAATAAGCTGTAATATTGCATTTTGGTTGCGAGAAGTTTAATTTTTTTGACAGTTTTGTAAGTTAGTGCCATTCATTTTGTAGGTGGCGTGCTGTTTATCCCCCCCCCATCTCCTCTAAGTATAACTAAACCTCTGTTTCAAGCATTCGCTTGGAACACTATGTAAAAAAAACATTACAATTTAAATAGATATGGTTACATTTTGGGATAATATAGTGTATAGTGAGAATAAAAATACTAGTATTTTTATTCGGTTATTAGCTTTTATAATAAAAAACTAAAAACTATTTTACTTTTAAGTAAAATATATTACATTTGCAAACTCTTAGATAAATATGAAGTATAAATTAGTGAGAATATCTAAATTTAGCGGAAATGAAGCTTCTATATACACATTGCTTACTGAAAATGAGCAAGGAGAATTTCAAGAATCTTTATTTGATATTTTTATTAACGAGAATAAAACTTTATTTTTAAGTGAAATAAAAAACATATTTTCACGTTTAAAGACCATAGGAAATGACACAGGTGCAAGAGAAAGTTTTTTCAGAACTAATGAAGGAGTTCCTGGAGATGGCGTTTGAGCATTATGTGACTCCCCAAACAATAAATTAAGACTCTATTGCATTAGATATGGAACAGAACTCATTATTATCGGAGGAGGGGGACCAAAAAATGTTCGAGCATTACAAGACGATAAAAAACTAGAAAAAGAAAATTATTTTTTAAGATGGCTTTCAAGTAAAATAACAGAATGCAGACAAAATGGAGATTTATCATTTTCAAATGATTTTATGGATTTTGAAGGCGACCTAATAATAGAAAACTATGAAGAATAAAGCAGAAGAATACAGCAGTTCACTTATTGAAGAAATTTTTGAATCTATCTCTCCAAAAGAAGAGAATAGAATTAAATTTAAAATGCTTTTATCAGCTAAAATCGAAGATGCTATGAAAGCTAAAGGTTGGAATAAAACAAAATTACTTGAAGCAACAGGTCAAAAAAATGCATCGGTAGCTACTAAGTGGTTTTCAGGAACACACAATTTTACTTTTGACACTCTATTTGACATACAAGAAGCTTTAGGCATAAAGCTTTTAAACACAACGGAAGCAACGGAAGAAGTTGTAGTTAAGTATCATGTTGTTGTTCAATCATCATCAGCTTTATACAAGCATGATAATTTAAGGAAAGAACAAAAGAGTAAAAAATCTCATTCACAAATCCATAGCTTTAATACATCTATGATAATAGCAGAAGCATGAGTTCAAAAAAAGAAGAAAATATCGAATTTCAATTAATCAATATTGAAATACTTGAATCTGAAATTAAGGCACCTACAGAGCCTTTAATCAACAATATTGTTTTTAGTTTTGACATTGCACTTGAGCAAAGATTTAATGTTGAACAAGAGCTTATATTTGTCATTTGTGACATTACTGTTTTTCCACAGGCCAATCCCGAACAAAAACTAGGAAAGTATCGTTCTAATTGTATTTTTAAAGTTAATAATTTAAATAAATACATAACAGATAATAAAAAAGTGAATCTTTCCGACAACTTCATTGTTACAATAAACTCTGTTGCTCTATCAACTACAAGAGGATTAATGTTTTCATTATTTAAAGGGACTTTCTTACAAAGAGCTATATTACCTTTATTAGACCCTAGTCAATACAAGAAAGAAAGAAATAAACAAAAACCCTACATGCTGTAATATTGCATTTTGGTTCCAAGCGGCTTAGTTAATTGAAAATTTTGTAGGTGAGTACTTATAAGCTTTTGCAAATTGCCCCATCTCATCCAAGCATCCCTAATCCTCTGTTTCAAGCATTCGCTTGGAAAAGATTACTAAATCCTTATGAACAGGATAGTGATTAAAGAATATTCACCTCTCTTTCTAACAAAATCCCAAATTTTTGTTGTACGGCATCAATAATGGTTTCGGAAAGTGCGTAAATATCTTTTCCTTGGGCTCCTCCATAATTTACCAACACCAATGCTTGATTTTTATGTACGCCATAATTGTTAAATGTTTTTCCTTTGAAGCCACATTGTTCGATTAACCAACCGGCAGCAATTTTTGTAGTGCCATTGTTTTGTGGGTAATTAGGAATAGCAGGAAATTCATTTTTTAATGCTTCCGCTTTTTCATTACTTATGGATGGATTTTTGAAAAAACTTCCTGCATTACCAATTTCTTTGGGGTTAGGCAATTTGCTTTCTCTAATGCAAATTACAGCATCACTCACATCTTTTATGGTTGGATTGCTAATTCCCTTTGCTTCCAATTCTGATTGGATAGCTCCATAAGAAGTATTGATGTTAGGTTGCTTATTTAACCTAAAAGTTACAGAAGTAATAAAATAATTGCCTTTTTCTTTGGTTTTAAAAATGCTGCTTCGGTAATCAAACTCACAATCGTTAGTAGAAAAATAAGTGATTTTCAATGATTTTAAATGCATTGCTTCTACTTCAGTAATAAAATCTTTTACTTCCACACCATAAGCACCAATATTTTGCATAGGCGATGCACCAACGCTTCCTGGAATTAACGATAGGTTTTCAATGCCACAATAGTTGTTTTCAATACAAAATAAAACAAACTCGTGCCACACTTCTCCTGATGCCACTTTTAAATAAATTTCTGTATCATTTTCATTAATAAGCTGTATGCCTTTTAGCTCATTTTTAATGATTAAACCATCAAAGTCTTTAGTAAAGAGGATGTTGCTTCCACCACCAAGAATGCATAAAGGTAGAAGGTTGTTGCTTAAAATATTTTTGAGTTCGTTAACATTTTTAACAGTTGCTAACTTTTTTGTTTTTACATCAATACCAAAAGTGTTGTGAGAGCGTAGAGAAATATTTTCTTGTAAAGACATAACGTATTACGATTTTTGAATAAGCACAACAGCATACGCAGAAACACCTTCTTCTCTCCCTTCAAAACCTAATTTTTCTGTAGTTGTTGCTTTTATGGATAAATCTTCTTCATCAATACCAAGAATAGGACAAAGGGTGGTTTTAATTTCTGGAATAAAAGGGTTGATTTTAGGTTGTTGCAAGGCTATAGTTACATCAATGTTACCAATAGAAAATCCTTTATCGATAATTAATTTTACCACATCTTTTAATAGAATTTTACTATCAATGCCTTTGTATTTATTATCTGTTGGAGGAAAATGAAAACCAATGTCTCTCAAGTTGGCAGCACCAAGCAAGGCATCACAAATGGTATGGATTAACACATCAGCATCAGAATGACCAACGGCTCCTTTGTGATGAGGAATTTTTATTCCGCCCAGCCAAAAATCTTTTCCTTCTTCCAGTTGATGCACATCAAACCCAAAACCTACTTTAATTTTCATAACACTAAGTTAAAAGTTTAGAAAGTGTAGTCTTTTTTTCAAATTGGTACATTTCCACATTTATAAATTGTTTCATTAATTAGAGTTTGTCTATAAAGTCTGAGTTTGGTTCAGAATGTTCGAGTTCGAGGTTTCGAAGTTTTTTAAATTCAGGAGCCCCGATAGCTATCGGGATGACTGATTTAAAAAACGAGAATAACGAAGACCCGAACGAAGTGAGCTCATAAAAACCTTTAAAAAACAATAAATTCGCTGAATAAATCGGACATTATGGACAAACTCTAATTAGTTGGTTGATTGTTTTGTTTCTTAAAATCATCAAAATCAAACTTCAATGAAAACCTTAGCGTGTTTGCTAATGGATTTCTAGCAACTGTTGAAAACAGGTATGAAAAATCGATACTAAATACACTTAGTTTAAGTCCAGCACCAACAGTAAAAAATTTTCTATTTCCTTTGGTAGCGTGTTCATGGAAATATCCAAAACGAGCTGCAAATTGTTTGTTGTACCAATATTCTAATCCAGCCGAAATATTTATTTCTCTCAACTCTTCAGAAAAACCTCCAGGAGCATCACCAAAAGATTGAAACATTCCTGTTACAATAGGCACATCTGGGTCTTTTCCAGATTCTATTTCTCTTTCACCTGTAACAGGGTCGAAAATTGGTAATCCTGAGTCATCAGTAGCATAAACAGGTGGAGTTGGAACCAATAATTTATTAAAATCGGTTAATAAAGTAAGAGAGTTATAATCATCTAATTCAAATGTTAATGCTTGTCCAATTTTTAGATTAATAGGGATATAATCTTTAATAGCATCATCTGTATAGGATATTTTAGCTCCAATGTTTGAAATATTTAAACCAAGATTAAAGATTACATCTTCACCAAATAAATTGGCTTCAGGGTTAGTATAAAATGCAGAAACATCAGCAGCAAAAGAAGTACCCGCTTTTGTATTTTGTCCTGCCACATCAATACCTCCTGTTAAGTTAGAATAAATATATCTTCCACTTAATGCCATAGAAAAACGGTCACCTAATTTTCTGCTGTATCCTAAATCAAATGCCCATTCAGCAGGATTAAAGTCTCCAATAGGATCACCAACTTCATTGGTAAATTTTATATCTCCTAAAGAAAAATATCGAAGAGATGCTCCAATTGCTTGGTCATCGTTTTTACCTAATTTTTTATAAAATCCAACGTAAGACAAATTAATATCTTTTACTAATTCTCTTAACCAAGGGGAATAGGAAATTGAAATTCCCATTTCTTTTTCATTAAAAACCATTTTGGCAGCATTCCAATGCATAGAGTTTGCGTCTGGTGAAGAAGCAACACCCGCATCACCCAACGCACCATGCCGAGAATCGGGAGCAATTAATAGAAAAGGAACGGCTGTGGTAATTGTGTTTAGCTGTAAGATACTTCTTTTTTCTTGAGCATTGACTTGTGTTGCTGAATATACAATGAAGGCAACTAAAACTATTTTTTTCATTTATGATTTTTAAAAAAGGATAGCAAATATAAATATTAATGTTTGATTATTGATTTTTTAGACAAGCTAACGCTAAAAAAAATGGTTTAGTATGTTTGGTTATTAGTTATTGGTTATTAGTTATTGCTTATTAGTTATTAGAAATTAGTTTGAGTTAGTATTTTTTCACAATTCACGATTGATAATTCACAATTCACATTTCGACATTACCTCAGAATAACTAATTTTTGAATTTTTTCTGCAACAGATAAGTTTTCTGCTCTTACTCTTAATTTATAAATATAAACGCCTCTTCCTATTTGGTCTCCATATTTATCTAGTCCATTCCAAGTGATGGAAGATGACCGAAAACCTTCATTAAAGATATGCTGCTCTAAAGTTTGAACGAGTTTGCCTGTAATGGTAAAGATTTGAACTTGAGCAAAAAGTTGCTTTCCGGGTTGGTTGTGTTCGAACCAAAATTCGGTGTAGGTTGTGAATGGATTTGGATAGTTGTAAACCTTATCTAAAACTAAATCATTAGATTTTACAACAACAAAATCAATAGTTGCTTCGGAAGAATTATTATACACATCCCAAACTTTTAAGTTCAATTTATGGCGTCCTTCTGTCAAATCTTTAAATGGAAATCGGATGCTTCCTTTTTGATAGCTGTTTAAATTAGCTTCATAAAAATCATTTAAAATAAAAGATTCACTTGTTTTATCGTCTAATACAGCTACAATGTCATGACCAATGCCATTGCCAACCATATTAATTCCAAATTCATCTTCAACATAGGCTAATAAAATTGGTTTATCATCAGTCATTCCACCCGAAATAAAACTATCATCATTCATATAAAGTTCAATTTTAGGACCTTCCTTGTCACTTGGAACGCTATCTGCCATTCCGCCAATATAAAAATCATCAAAAAAACCATTGGCATCTTCCGATTGATTTTCGGCATAATAGCTTAATTTCCCTTTTCCATAACTAAAAGAAATGTCTTTTGGAACAACAAAGCTGAAGGAAAAATCTCCGTTGGTTACACTTACTTTACCTTTAAAAAGTTTGCTGGTTTGTATGTTAAATTGCATGGCAGCACCTCCATCGTTTTGTAGTGTAGTTATTTGTTTGGCTTTATCATAAACCGTAGGAGAAATAATACCATTGAAATTTGTGAGTTTCACACCATTCCTATCTGTAACTATCCCTTCAATATTCACTTTACTAAGTGCTTTAATAGTGTCAGTTGAGGATATGCTATTTCCATTTAATTTTGTGGTTACAACATCTTGTTTTGGAATAGCCAATTTTAAGGCTGGATCGCCTAACAAGGTAAAATTTCTATTGTTTTTATTATTAGATGATTGTAAATTAAAAGGGGAGTTTTTTACATTTCTAAAAACTTCGCCTAGTGTTGGATCATCGCTATTAAACTGTTCGAAAATGGTATCATACAATACTTTGTTCAATGCAAAATTAGGTGATGAAAAAACCGTTCTTACTGTAGTGAAAAGAGCTATGCCACCATGTTTGTTGAGTAAAACTAATTCCCCAGCAGAAGTTCGGGCAGGATCATCAAAACGGCTAAATTCACAAGTGGCTGTAACAAATAATGGAAATCCTTTCGTGTTTTCCCAACTATTTATCATAGGAACAGATAATATTCTTTCAGTTGCCCAACCAACTTCTCCGCCATGTCCAGTGTAATTGATAATTAAAGTTCCATCATTAACTGCTTTGTCAAGTTTTTCGTTTACTTCGGGATACCGGTTACCCCCTGGTGTCGCCACTTGTTTAAACGCATCAATTAAAAGTTTGTCCACATTAAACTCTCTGTTTCTATTTATAACAGTGTCTGCAATTTCATTGGCTTGGAGCATGTGGGTATTGCTATCTTCATCATCACCTACAAAAGTAATTTGATTACGCCAATCTTGCATGGAATAGGAGGTGTTGTAATTCAGTATTTTATTCACTACATTATTGGCTTCAGAAGAACTTTTCACAGGAATCCTACCTATACAAATATCAATAACATCAGGATTTGTCCATACACCCTCAGATGGATCTAACAAACCATAATAATCATCTGAAACATAAGATTGAGTTCCTAATGGATTTAGCGATTCTAATGATTGAAAAGTAGGAATAAAATTGGTGTTATTTTGTGTCCTACTCTTATTATCGTAAGAGCCATCACCTAAAAGTAATAAATATCTTGGCAATTCAGTTGGATTACTAGCTCTTTCATACAACATCCGAATAAAATCTCTAATGGCAACAATGTCGGTAGAGCCAGAAGAAAATTCATTGTAAATTTGTTGAGGAGTAACTATAATAACATTCAATCCTTCATCTGCATGGAAGCTGGATAATTGGTCTGCATGGTTTAAAAACATGGGATGACTCACAATTATCAAATCAGCCTGTGTAATTCCATGTAAGTTTTGATTTTCAACACTACCTTTAGGAATTGGAGCTTCAAAATTATCGGTAAGGGCAACAAATTGTTTTAATGAATCAGTGGCAGCAGAGAAAGAGATAGTTCCATTTGAAAATGTATAATTTTGTTCTTTTACATCAAAAGGGTCTGTAATGTCCCATATTTTTTTTACGAATGTAGCATTTCCAATAGAAAATTGAGCAACATTTCCAACGCCAACAGAATTTAAATCTCTAAAAAAAAGTTGATTTCCATTCATAATTAAGTTTCTTCTTGCATTCAGCTCAATTTTATTAAGCCAACCAGTAGAAAGAGAGTTAGGTTTGTTGAAATTTACATTAATATCAATAATGTTGTTAGTGGGATTAAAAGAAATACTATTAGAATTTTTTATAGCAAAAGATGCATTGTGATTGTTTATGTCAGTACCTGAAATAGGAATGGTAAATGAATTTACTCCTGTAGATATAGTAAATATAGTTGAGGTGTTAGAACGAGCTGCTGCTAAAACTTCAACAAAAACAGGCGATGACATTACTATATTAGGGAAACTAAAACGAAAATTATAATTGGTAATAACATCGAATGTTTCCCCATACCAATCACTACCCGATTTAATAAGATTAACAATATCTTTTTCATGGAAATCATAGTCGGAGAAAGCTGCAACATTAATATTGGGATTTGGAAGTGAAGGTTGGGTTGTAATTCTTTTTGAGCCTTGTCCAGTATTACTTGCTGTTATGAAATAGTAAGAAGTATCACTATATTCATTGATTTTATGGGTAAACCTATTGGTGGAAGAATTTAATTCCCAACTATGAGGCGATTGACCGTAAAATAGTATAAAATCATTCTTATTAAAAATGCCATCTGCTTCTCCTTCAACATAAATAGCATTTTGTTGAAGATCATCAGGTCTATAATCTGAATTTAAGCGAGGTAGCATTTTACCACTATTCCCATAAATTTTAATGGATAAAGGATTAATATTATTCACATCCATACCTAAATCTTTTAAAAAATCATGTGTAATTTTAAAAACACCATCATTAACAACAGCAATTTTATACCATTCCCCCGTTTCTAAAACGGAATTAGCAGTAAAACTTTTCCTTTTAGGAAGGTAAGAAGCTGGTTTTTGAGTAATAACTTCAAATTTATAACTTACTACCTTTTTATAAGACCCATTTTTTTTATCATATATAATAGGAGAAAAACTATAATACGCATAATTTATTTTTTTATCAATTCCATTAAAAAAAGATAAATCAACACTATTTTTAAACTGATTAAATCCAAATAATTTTTGAGCTTCACTTTCAGAAATTGCCATAAATTCGACATCTAAGATGTTGATTGCTGAAATAATTTCTTGATTTGTTTTTACTTTATTAGAATAATAAGGAAGAAAATCTTCATCTTCATTATAATTTATATGATTAAAAACAGCTAATTGTTTAGTTACTCCTTGTTCATTTGTAAAATCAATTGGAGTTGACCAATTTATTTTATGCTCAACAATAACATTAGAAGCTAATAGAAATGACGTTGGTAAGAGAATAAGCGATAAGATGAAGAATCTTAATAAGTGCATTTTTTTAATTTTTTTATAAAATTATCATTAAAAAATATATTTTTACAAATTATTTTTAGGTTAAACGAAATAAAAAAATCTTTATTGTTTTTGAATGTTAGCAAAAAAATATCTACATTTGAAACTTGATAATTGATTTTGCGTTATAAAGGCTGCATGATAAAAGGTAACAAAAACAATAGAGCAAAAAACGGCAGAAGTGGTTTTATTGCGGTAATTTCTATTCTTATGACCATAAATGTATATGGTCAGGATCCTGAGTTTACTCAATTTTATGCAAACCAATTGTATTTGAATCCTGCTTTTGCGGGTTCATCATATTGTCCAAAACTTTCTTTAAATCATAGAAACCAATGGCCAGGAATTAGCGGTTCGTTTGTTACATCTAGTGCTTCTTATGATCAGCACATTGACGCACTTTCAGGAGGTATCGGATTATTAGTTGTAAATGACAGGGCTGGTGAAGGCACTTTAAATACAGTATCAGTTAGTGGGATTTATTCTTATGAACTTCAAGTTACAAGAAAATTTACAATGAGAGCTGGTATTCAAGGAACTTGGGCTCAAAAGAAAGTTGATTGGGATAAATTGACTTTTGGCGATCAAATTGACCCAAGAAGAGGATTTATTTACAATACTAATGAAGTTAAAAGGGATGAGCCAAGAAGTTATGTAGATTTTTCTGCAGGTATTTTAGGTTATACAGACAAAATATTTGTTGGTTTTGCTGTGCATCATTTAGCTCAACCCAATGAATCTGTAATAGAAGGAGTAAGTCCACTTCCAAGAAAATATACTTTTCATGCAGGTTATTTAATTCCTCTTGAAAGTAAAGGCGAACCAGCTACATTATCTCCAAACGTATTGGTTCAATTACAAGAAGATTTCTTACAAATTAATTTTGGAATGTATTACAATAAAGGCCCTATTTATGGGGGTTTATGGTACAGAAATAAAGATTCTTTCATCGCTTCTCTTGGTTTTCAAGCAGGAATTCTTAAATTTGGGTATAGTTATGACATCACTGTTTCAAAATTAACTAATCAAACAGCTGGTTCTCATGAATTTTCAACAGGTCTTCAATTTGACTGTAAACCTAAAAAGAAACGATTTAGAACAATAAGTTGCCCTTCTTTTTAGTTAATAATAAAAATTTGTTTTAAAAATATATTGATATGAAAACAACTAATTTTAAATTTCTTTTACTGGTGCTTTTTGCAGCACCCTTATTTTTTTCATCATGTAAGTATGAACAATCTAGTTCAACAGGGTGGAATTATAATGACCCTAAAAATGGTGGGTTTCAAAAAGTTCCTTACTTAGAACAAGAAACTGGTCCAGGACTCGTGTTGATTGAAGGAGGGCGTTTTACAATGGGTAGAGTGGAACAAGAAGTAAATTACGATTGGAATAATATTCCAAGAACTGTTTCTATATCTTCATTTTATATGGATGAAACTGAAGTGTCTAATTTTGCTTATTTAGAATATTTATATTGGTTGAACCGTGTTTATAGCCTAGATTATCCTGAAGTTTACAGAAAAGCAGTGCCAGACACCTTAGTTTGGAGAAGTAAATTAGCTTACAATGAGCCTTATGTGGAATATTACTTAAGACATCCAGCTTATAGAGACTATCCTGTTGTTGGTGTTAACTGGCTTCAAGCAAATGATTTTTGTGCTTGGAGAACAGACAGAGTAAATGAAATTATTTTGATTAGAGAAGGACTTTTTGAGCATTATCCTAACCAAATTAATGAGGATAACTTCAACACCGAAGCATATTTGCTTGGTCAATATGAAAGTGGAAAAAGAGTTGATGGTATTCCTGATTTAGACCCAAACAAAGAATTTAGAAATGTAATTAAGGAAGATGGTATATTATTGCCTAAATATAGGCTGCCAACAGAAGCTGAGTGGGAATTTGCTGCTTATGGTTTAATTGGAAATACGATAGATGAATTAATTCCAGATAAAAAATTGTACCCATGGAATGGACATGCGGTTAGAAATTCTAACGAAAAATATATCGGTCAAATATTAGCAAATTTTAAAAGAGGTAGAGGTGATAATATGGGAGTTGCTGGTAAGTTAAATGATAATGCTGATGTAACCGCTCCTGTTTATGCTTATTGGCCAAATGATTATGGTTTATACAACATGGCTGGAAATGTTAGCGAATGGGTAATGGATGTTTACAGACCGTTATCTTTGGAAGACAATGATGATTTTAGACCTTTTAGAGGAAATGTATATAAAACTAAAAAATTGGATGAAGATGGTTTGATTGATGAAAAATATGATGAGGTTGTAAAAGATTCAGTTACAGGTCAAATTATTGGATTACCTGGAAGGATTAAATACAGAGATGTAAATGAAAAAGATGATAATTTATTAGATAGAAGAAATTACAGACAAGCTGATAACATTGATTATTTAGATGGACATTGGGAATCTAGTATCTATTTTTCTGAAGTTGAGGCTGGAGCTATTGATTCTGACTTTGATGCAAATAACGGTCAAAAGCAAATGTATCAATTTGGTGCAACTTCATTGGTTAATGATAGAGCTAGAGTTTACAAAGGAGCTTCTTGGAGAGATAGAGCTTATTGGATGGTACCAGGAACAAGAAGGTATTTAACAGAAGAGCAATCTACTTCTTATATTGGCTTTAGATGTGCAATGACTAGAGTTGGTAGTCCAATAGGATTAGGATATTAACAGTAACTGTTTAACAAATAAAAAACCTTCATTCTTACAAATGAAGGTTTTTTTTTATGTTTGAATTATGGAAATAAGTGAACTTTATAAACTGTTTATAGAACATTCAGTTGTTTGTACAGACACTAGAAAAATAACTAAGAATTGCATTTTTTTTGCTTTAAAAGGCGAAAATTTTAATGGTAATCTTTTTGCCAAAAGTGCATTAGATTTAGGAGCTGCTTATGCAATAGTTGATGAAGTAGAAGTTGCAACACAACCTAACATAATCTATGTTAAAGATGCTTTAGTTGCATTGCAAGCATTAGCCAACTACCATCGTAAACAATTTAACATTCCTATTATTGCAATAACTGGTAGTAATGGGAAAACGACTACAAAAGAATTAATTAATGCTGTTTTATCAAAAAAGTATAAAACTGTAGCAACTACAGGAAATTTAAATAATCACATAGGAGTTCCATTAACAATTTTATCCATTACTAATTATTGTGAGGTTGCAATTATAGAGATGGGAGCTAATCACCCTAAAGAAATTGAGTTTTTATGTGCCATTGCCGAACCAAATTTTGGAATCATCACTAATATTGGAAAAGCTCATATTGAAGGTTTTGGAAGTTTTGAAGGCGTAATTAAAACAAAATCAGAATTATATCATTTCCTAAAAGTAAATAGCGGAACTTTATTTGTAAATATGGATGATGAATTATTGGTTGGGTTATCCAAAGATATGCAGCGTGTGTATTATGGCACTTCATCGGATTTTTGTAAAGCAACACTTCTTTCAAGTACGCCTGTATTGGAATTGGAATGGAAAGGAAGCAGAATTAAAACGCAACTTTATGGAACTTACAATTTCACTAATATTGTTGCGGCTATTTGCATAGGCACTTATTTTCAAGTTGATGACCATAAAATAATTGAAGCAATTTCTGAATATACTTCTACTAATAATCGTTCGCAATTGGTTAAATTGGAATCTAATTTATTTTATTTAGATGCTTACAATGCAAACCCATCAAGTATGAATGTTGCGATTGATACTTTTATTGATAATAGGGAACAAAACAAACTTATGATTTTAGGCGATATGTTGGAGCTTGGAGCAATTAGTGAAACAGAACACCAGCATATTATTGATAAAGTTTTACGCTCAAAAATAAAAACATTGTTTGTAGGTAAAAATTTTGGAGCTTTTAAAGGTAGTTATCAACCTAATATGATTTTCTTTCTTGAAAATTATAAACAAGCAGCTGATTGGATTTTCAATGAAAATATTTCTAATTTCAATATTTTAATTAAAGGCTCAAGAGGAATCCAGCTGGAAAAAATAGTAGAAATATTAAAGGAAAATTAAATGTAAGTTATTACTAAGTAGAAACCTTACGCTCTATATGGTTTATCAATTTATATATAGTTGGTTTAAAACATATTAACCCGCTTTATTCATGCAAAATCGAAGCAAATTGTATGAGTGTGCGAAGGGCTGTGGGAAGTAAAGCGGTTAATCCCTTCCGATAATTATCGGAATAGTAATACCCAAATTTGGGTTATTGAAAATAGCTAAATTTGTTGGTATTACTTATATCGTAGAAAATTCATGAACCGAGCTTGCGAGTTCAACGAAGTTAATTTTCTGGTTTAACCTGAGTAGTAACAAATGTAATATCATTTTTTTATTCACAGAATTTACAATAATTTGATTCAATTGAGTGAGCAAAGGGTATCGAAACATCTAACATTTCTGTAAAAATATCTTGTAAAATTAATTCAAATTCATATAAAATTTCTGTTGAAATTTCATTGTTTTTATCAAGGTTGAAAGGCATGAAGCCTGCACTTAATTTTCGGAATGAAATTATGCCTGTTTTTAAGTTTGATTGATTGTTATTTTCTAAGGTAATAGTTTTGGAGTATAAATAGGAATAAAATAAAACTTGGAAAGCTTTACTTGATGAAGAACTATCCATTAATTCATTTAATTCTTTTATTGCTAAATTTTTTGGTTCAACCAAACCAGTTTTATAATCAATAATTCGTGTAGTATTCTCACTAAAATCTATTCTATCGGCAATCCCTTTTAAATTAACAAGAAGTGTCTCTTTTTCTAATGACAAAGAAAGGACGAAATCCATTTTTTTCTCCAAAGCTATTATTGTTATGGGATAGGAAGTATTTCTAATAAAATCAATTTCGTTAGTTAAAAAAGTTTTAATGTAATTCTCTGCTACAGAAAAAATGATTAAATTTTTACCGTTGTTGAGTTCTGCATCACTAAATCCTTCGGAAAATACTTTTTTTGCTGTTTCAGGTAAGTTAAGTATCATTTGTTCAATATGTTCAACTTTAAGTGTAATACCAATAGTCTCTTTATACAGTAACTCTAATATTTTGTGTATATAACTACCAAAAGTTGTGTGTTCTATTGTTTCTTCAACTTGTTCACTTTCATATATTTGTAAAATATATTTATAATAAAAATCAAGCGGACAAGCCAAGTATGTATTCAGAGCCGAAGGAGATATTCCCTTTTTTAAAAGCATTTTAATGCCATTAATTATTTCGGGTGTTTTTTCAATAACTTCTGTTTTTAGTTCTGTTTTTATTGTAGAATAGTTTATTAGTTTTTTTGAAATGGAAATGTTTTCTTTTTTTGATAATTCATGCTCTATTTGAGTAACGAATCTACTTTGTTCTCCGCTTCCAAATTCATTAGTTTCGGTGTTGTAGAGTATGGAAACTGAAGAAGCATTTTGAATTAACCGATAAAAGTGATATGCATAAACAGCATCTTTTTCTTGATGTGTGGGTAATGCATATATTTTTTTTAAATCGTAAGGAATGAATGAGTTAAAAGATTTTCCTTTAGGTAATATATCTTCATTAGCTCCAATAATAATTACATTTTTAAAATCAATGTTTCTTGTTTCTAACATTCCCATAACTTGCAATCCCTGGAGTGGTTCACCATAGAGTTCTATGGAATAATTGTTCATCAATTGCTTGAATATTGAATAAAATCCTTTAATGCTTGATATGACAGGATAGTTGATTAATAATAATTCTAATTGATTAAATAATTTGGAAAATTGAAAAAGGTATTCTAATTCTAATTTAAAATTATCACTGGTATTATTTTTATTAACCTGATGAAAATAATTTTTTCCGTGAGTTATAAATTGTTGACAGTTAGTTATTATTGTTTTTGAATCAATACTTTCTGAAAATAATTGATGTGTAAGTGAATTAATAAACTGTAATTTATCATTATTAATAAAAACCCAATTGTGTTTAATAATGTGTTGTGAAATATCTTCGCAAGTAATTTCCCCAAATACGTTTTTTGCAAAGGGATGCTGCACTATTTTAAGTAAATCTGTATAATGATAAGTTAATTTATCTTTTTTACCATATCGTTCTCCATTAACTAATGCTGTAAAATAAATATCAAAAAAATTTGCAAGGGTGGTGTTTTTTAATGGATAACCCATAGTAACATTAACAGCTGTTATATTTTCAGGAATAGATTGCATAACAGGAACTAACATGTTTTCGTCTGCTAGTACAATAGCAGTATCTTTATAATTAGTAGTACTATCAATTTTTTTTAAGAGCGTAGGGATATACTTGGCCTGCCCAATATGTTGAGGAATACCAATTATTGAAATTTCTTTATCAGTTGTGTTAAATTTATCACTAATCCATTTAAAAGGTGTAAAGACTTCTTTATGTTGAAATTGTCTTAAAAACATGCCACTTTCTTGGAGTTCATCATTCAAATAATAGACATCGGCATCCCAAAGAATTTCTGCTTTTTTTTGGTTGATTAAAGTAGTGATTATTATTTCTTCGGCTTTGTTTAGTGCATTAAACCCAATAAAGAGTATTTTTTTCCATTTAATATTTTCTTCAATAAATTTTTCAGGATGAGTAGCAATTTCATCAGCTACTTTTCTGAATGCCATTCCCTGATAAGAACATTGTTTGGATTCGAGATGAGTATGAAATTGTTTATAAATTGATCCTATTTGTTTCCAGAACTTGATGTATTGAGATTGTAATTCAGTAATTTCTTTTTCACCTAAATTCCATATCTCTAAGGCTCTTATCTCGTTGATGTGTTTAAAAAATGGTTCAGTTGGAATTAAATATCTATCAATTTCATTAAAATCATGGATTAGAATTTGCCCCCACTTACTAAATTCTTCAAAAGGTTCAGGTTCTTTTGTGATTTGCTTGTAGCATTCAAAAAGTTCAAACAATTGAAATGTATTATCAATAATTTCTGTTTTTGATAAGGTTTCAATAAAATCTTCAGCTCCCATAATTTCTGGTAGCCAAATAGGAGCATCAATAAGTTTACTTAGTTCTTGCTTTAAAAACAAACCTGCACGTTTATTAGGTAAAACAATAGCTATTTGTTCTAACTCATCGTTATAATTATGAAGTAAGTATTGAGCTGTTTTTGTTAAAAAAGATGACATTATTTACAAAAGTTTATTTAGTGCTGTTTTTGGCATTTTTATATGCATCAAAGCGTTCGTGAATTTTTTTGTGTAGTTCAAATTCTGAAGCATTTAAAATAAAATAAACAGAAAACTCACAATAGTTTATAAAATCAATGGCTTCTTCTTTTGTTTCAATAGAAGTTATTTTTTGGATTATTGCTGGACTAAATCGTTCATTAATTTTTTCCTCTTTTTTATCTTTTTCAAGCAGTTCTAAGTATTTTTTTTTGTCTATCATATATTTGTTAAACATACCAATTAAAGAAGAAATTGCACCTGAAATTATTATCCCCTGATTTGCACTATAATAATAAGCCATCATTTCTTCTTTTGAGAGATAGATACTTTGATTAATTGCTGCAGGGTCTTCCACTCTTAAATTAATAAATGCTTCTTTAAAAGATTCGTAATCTTTATAGGGTAATACATTAAAACTTTCTAATTCGTAAGTAGCTTTTTTTAATAAAATTATAAAATAGGAATTTTTAACAATATGTTTGTACGGAAGGTATCCGATTGAAGAAACAACTAATGTGTCATTTTTTTTTGCAGCAATAATAAAACTTCCATTTTCTTTAGAAACCACACCATAATTGGTTGTTTTGTTAATCACATGAACACTCGAAATAGGTGTTGAATCTGATAAGTTTAATACAACCCCGCTGAATATTTCTTTTAGCTGAGCATTGGAATGTAAAAAAAAGAGCAAAAACAAAAGGAAAAATATATATTTTAAGTATCTGAAATTCATAAAGTTGAAAGTTTGTAAAATCTTCAAAGGTGAATGGTGAATGGTCAATGGTGAAAGGTCAATCGTAAATCGTCAATCGCCTATCGCCTATCGTAAATCGTAATTCGTTAATCGTAATTCGTTAATCGTAATTCGTTAATCGTAATTCGTAAATCGTAAATCGTAAATCGTCAATCGTCAATCGTAATTCGTAAATAATCATTGCACTACTTTTTTTCTCTTTTTTTAAAAATGATTTTATAGTAAGTTCCTTTTTTGTCAAGGTGTGTTATTTCTCCATCAACTTGGCTTACAAATACTTTGATTAGTTCCATTCCAAGTGTTTCATCATCTTTTTCTAACAATCCTTGTTTCATTCCAATACCGTCATCACCAATAATCAGTTCATATTCATCATGTTCTTTTTGCTTTAGATATATAGAAATAGTTCCTGATGGCTTATTAACAAAAGCGTACTTGAGAGTGTTTGAAATAATTTCATTAAGTAAAAGTCCGATAGGAATCAATGTGTCAATTCCAAATTTAATAGGTTTAATTTGTAAGTCTAAACGAATGTCTTTATTTATTGAATAAGTTGAAATTAAGTCTTTGGTTAAAGCCAAAATATAATCTTCAAAATCAATTTTAGATAAATCGCCCGACTGATACATTTTTTCGTGAATTAATGCCATAGATCTAATTCTGTTTTGTGCTTCTCCAAAAAGGGCTAGTGCATTTTTGTCTTTAGTATAACTAGATTGTATGCTTAATAAACTATTAATTACTTGCATGTTGTTTTTTACTCTGTGATGAATTTCTTTTAACAAAACTTCTTTTTCATCACGTTGTTTTTCAATAACAAGGGTTCGTTCTTTTACCTTAAACTCGAGCTCTCTACTTATTTCTAGTTGTCTTTTTTCTTTTATTGAGGATATTTTAAAAACGCTATAAAAAATTATAATTGTAGCAAGAATATAAAACCACCAAGTTTTCCAGAATGGAGGATTTATTGAAAAAGAAAATGTTGCAGGTTCTTGATTCCAAACACCATCATTGTTTCTTGATTTTACCTTAAATATATAATTTCCTGGAGGAAGGTTAGAATACGTAGCAACATCCTTTGTTGTAGCTGGTATCCAGTTCTCATCAAACCCTTCTAAAATAAAGCTATACTTAATTCCTTTTGGCTGGGTTAGATTTATTGAATTAAACTCGAATGAAAGGTGATTTTGGTTGTGATTTAGTTCAATATCGATAGGAAGATTATCCCATTTAGTAAGGTTTTGTGTAAATTTCAACCAATCTACAGGTTCAAAAAATAACTTTACGTTTGTGATATATGTTTTTGATTCAAATACATTTTCTCTATCATCAGAAGGATTGTATTTTATTAATCCTTTAACAGTACCTATCCATAAATTATTTTTTTCATCCTCATAAATAGCTCTGCTATTGCACTCAACACCTACAAATCCTTCTTTAAAACCATAATTTTTTATAGCATCAATTTGTCCATAACTATTGAAATTTATTTTGTCAATTCCGTTGTTTGTTCCCACCCACAAATTGCCTCGTTTATTAAAATGAACCAAATAGATTACATCAGAGGATAATCCATTTTTTGTTGTAAATGATTTAAAATCAATACCATCATATCTTGTTAAACACCTGTCTGTTCCAAACCAAATAATTCCATATTTGTCTTCGGTTATACTACTAATATATGGGTTGCAGAGTTTTGAACTTGGAAATGCAATAAATGTTTCATTAGTTAATTTGTTAATACCATTTCCTGTTCCTATCCAAATGTTTTCTTTAGAGTCTTCGAAGAGCGAATGAATATAGTTATGAGATAGACCATTTTTTGTAGTATAGATTTTAAATGTTTTGAAATCATATTTAACCAAACCACCTCCGTTAGTTCCTATCCATAAATTTCCTTTAACATCTATCAACAATGATTTCGTTTGGTTAGAGGGTAACCCGTCACTAGTTGTATAATTTTTAAAAATTCCATTGGTATATTTTGTAAGTCCGTTATTTGTTGCGAACCATAAGTTTCCTTTTTCATCTTTTACAATTGCTTTAACATTGTTGCTACCCAAACCATCTTTTTCTTTGTAGTGAAAAGAATTTTTTCCATCATATTTAAACACACCATCGTCTGAAGTAACCACCCACACATTACCATCATTATCATGGCTGATTCCAAAAATGTTATTTTTATTTAACCCGTTTATATTGTCATAATAGGTAAATGCAGAAAGGTTTAATTTAATTAATCCAGCTCCATTCGATCCTATCCATAAATTACCATTTCTATCTTTGTGCAACAAATTAATTTCATTGGTTTCTAATCCATTTTCTTTTGATATATGAATAAGCTGATTTAAGGGATTAAGGCGAAATATTCCATTCTTTTTTGTCGAAAACAAAATGTTTTTATCGTCATCTTTAATAATGGATGTGATAGATAAATTTTCATATATGGGTTCTATTTCTAATTGTGCATTTTTTGAAATACTTCCGCTTATTATTTTATAAATACCTTTATCTTTAAAACCGATGTAATAATCTCCATCATTATCAGTCAGAAATGCGGTAACATCATTTGATGGTAAATTATTTTCTATATTAAAAAATAGCGTGTCTTTGTCGTTTATTTTAATAAGACCTTCAGTTGAACCTATCCAAATGTTCCCTTTTTTATCTGAATTAATAAAATTTACTGAGTGTGAAAATTTTTTGTTAGCGGGCTTATTAAAAAAGCCATTTTCATAAATGATAATTCCAGAATCATTTCCCAACCAAATTCTATTTTTTGTATCAATAAAAATAGCATGGTTATTTATTGAGTTTAATCCATCATTTTCTGATAAAGTAATCATTTTTCTACCATTAAATTTCGAGAGCCCTCCCCAAGTAGATGTGAACCACATATTGCCTTCATTGTCCTCGGCTATTCCTGTAACAATATTTCCTGCCAAACCATTTCTTTCAGAATAACAAATAAATTCTTTGCCATCAAATTGGGCAACACCTCCACCAGCTGTTGCTACCCATAAATAACCTCTAGAATCGTTATAAATAGCAGTAACGGAAGATTGAGGAAGACCTTCAGGAACATTAAAGTAAGAAAAATTAAAAGATTGGGCAATGAGGTAATTGCTGAAACAACTCAGGTAAAATAACGCTAAAAAAAGATATTTAATGGTATGAATTTTCAATTGAGTTTGTTTGGTTACAATAATAATGATAAAAAACTGAAAATAATTGTTAAAAATTGATAATTATAAAATTATAGCTATTTTGTTTTTAGATAACCGCTTTGTATTAAAAGAGAAACTATTTTTTCTTTAAATTCACCCTGAATTATAATTTCGTTGTTTTTTGCACTCCCTCCAACACCACATTTCGATTTCAATTCTTTGGCTATTTCTTCTAAATCTTCTTTTTTTCCAACGAAACCAGTAATTAAAGTAACTGATTTCCCCTTTCGCTGTTTACGGTCAATAGTTACTTTTAGTTGCTGTTTTTCTTTTGAAAGTGTTTCTACATCTTCGTTTTCCTCTTCAAATTCAAAATTTGGATTGGTTGAATAAACTATGTTGTTTTTACTCATGGCACAAGAATATTTAATGATTTATGATTAATTTTTATTGTTAAATCTGTATCGAGCAAATAAGGTTCTCCATCTATATGTAATTCTTTTTTAGGGGAATGAATGGTAATGTTTTTACCTTTCAACACTGTTACAAACTTAAATGTATCGAATTTTTTAGTGAACATTTTATATGCAAAAGCAAAGGAGTAAATCAAAGGGAATTTCTTTAAAATAATAATCCGTAAGAATCCATCATCAATTACAGAATTTGGAGATATGAAAGCATTATTACCATATTGATTTGAATTTGCAAAGGTAATTAGAAGTGCTTTTTGTTGCGATTTTTCTCCATCTACAATAATCGTATAATTTGCCTCATCATAATTAAAATATTCTTTTATGGTAATTTTTAAATATGACCAAAAACCTCTTTTTTTGGCAGTTGCAAATTTCCAACCTATATGAGCATCAAAGCCAGCACCAGCCGTTCCTAAAAAATGAATGTCATTTACTGTTGCTGTGTCTATGCGTTTATTTTTTTTGTTGTTAATGATTTCAATAGCATTTTTTATGTTGGTAGATATTTTTAAATGCCTAGCCAATCCATTCCCAGAACCTGTTGGAATAATTGCTAATATTTTTTCTGTTCCTATAATTGCTGAAGCAATTTCATTCACTGTTCCATCGCCACCAACGGCAACTATTATATCAAAATTTTGTACTTCATTTTTTGATATTTCAATGGCGTGTTTTGCTTTTTGTGTATAAATTATAGTGTAATCGAAAATTTCTTTATTAAGGTGTTGTTCAATAAGTTTTTCTACAATTTTTTGCTTTCCTGTTCCAGAAATTGGGTTGATGATAAAAAGTATGTTGGATTTAGTAATCATTTTCACTAGAGATTCAAGAAATCTTATTTCTTTGGAAAATTGTTTATGCTTAGTTGGTTAAAAATCAAACGATTGTTGTATTGTTGAATAATTGCTTTTATTTTCCGCTCCAACTTGTTTTTTAAAATAATTTCTTCTTTTGTTAACATAGAAGGTTGAAGTATTAAATTCGTTTGTAATAAAACATCTTCTTTAATATTATAAAAATTAGTAACAGTTTCTCCATCATAAAATAAAAGATAATTTTCGGAAAATAATTGATAAACTTCATTGATGTAATTAATTGAAAACGATTCGTTATTTGATGAATTGAAAATGTTCTTGCCAAATGTTATTAATTTAGTGTTAATACCCAGCAAACCCAAAACGGAAGGGGTAAGGTCTATTTGATTGTATATTTCATTATAGGTTCCTTTTAATTGTTGGGAAGGGTCATAAAAAAATATAGGTATTGCAAATCGTCCTAATGGAGTGTTATATTTTGGTGCAATTGAATGCGTGGAATGATCAGCCACAAAAACAAATAAGGTATTGCTAAACCAAGGCATTTTTTGTGCAGTTTCAAAAAATTTTTTCAATGCATAATCCGTATAACCAATAACTTTGTGCATACCCATTAACCCCTCGGGGAATTTCCCAATATATTCTTTAGGAATAGTATAAGGGTGATGCGATGAAATTGTGAAAATGGAACTAAAAAATGGTGCTTTTTTTTGATTGAGTTCTTTTGCATAATACTGTAGATATGGCTCATCAAAAACTCCCCAAAGTCCGTCATAGTCCTTTTCTTTGTCTTTTTCAGGATATTCGTTCAATCCATAATAATCAGTAACACCAGCTATCTTAGAAAAAGCATCAAAACCCATTGTTCCATTTGTTCCCGCATGATAAAAGGAAGTGTTATAACCATTTTCTTTTAGCAATTGAGGTAATCCGGTAATAGAATTTCCAGCATAATTAGAAACAACAAAAGGAGTTGCCATCAATTGAGGAATTCCTGTTAAAATAGAGGGTAGTGATTCTATTGATTTTTGACCATTTGCGTAGGCATTGGTAAACACAAATCCGTCTTTCATCAGTGAATCTAAAAAAGGGGTGTATCCATTCCCATCATTTAAAAAACCAACATATTCTTTTGCTAAACTTTCAATTATGATAAAAACCACATTTTTATTTTTCAACATACCATTTCCTTCAATAGTAACTTCAGGATTAAAAATAGTTGAAACTTCTTCGTCTGAAAAATAGTGCAAAACCTCAGCTTTTTCTTTTACTAATGTTTTTAAAACGGTAAAGGGTGTGTTCAGTACAAGAGACGTGTTTTGAGCAATAGTGAATTGACCTGCACTGACAATGCTAAGCGGACGAAGTTGAATACCACCTCTTATTCCAATGATTAATAAACCTATAGTTAGAACAAAAATACTGGACTGAATAAGGTAGTTTTTTCTTACATAAGGATAAAACATTCCCTTATAGCGGCAATATTTTTTATAGATATACCATGAGCCCCAAATTAAAAATGCCAACAAAATGTAGTCATACCAAAAATCAAGAATGTAATTGGGTAACAATTTGATGAAATCTGCACCTCCACCAACACCTATCATGCTAAATAAATCAGTAGTTGTTCGTTTTAATGTGAAATCAAAATATGCAACATCAACTAGGTTTAAAACTATTGCTATTGAATTAGATGTATAAAATAAAATGGCAAGCGTTCGTTGGTATTTTCTAAAACTTCTAAATGAAAAAGGAATAATAGATAGGATAATAAAAGGCAGATACAAATAAGAAATGGCAACAGCATCGAACCGAATTCCATAAATGAAATCGGTTATGGAAACATTTGTAAAATGTTCCGCATTAACAATATAAAAGAAAATTCGACATAACATAAAAACCAAAAATGCCAATCCAATTCTTTTAAAAAATGGAATAATGTGTGAGAGGTAATTAGGCATTTTTTTGATTAAGGATTAACGATTTTATGAATTTATAGCAAATTATATATTTAGTTGTTAAAACCACAATCGTCACAATCATGTTTTTTTCTCTTAATTATGTACTTATAAATTAAATAAAATAGAGCAACACAAACAATAAAAGCAACAATAATAGCTTGTAGATTCATTTTTTTAAGTTAGAAGTAAAACAAATTAGTAAGACTAATTTTATTCATAAATAAGCAGCGAAGTTACACAAATTCAATTAATTTTGGCATTTCTAAAAAATAGCCAATAACACATGAAATTTAACCGAAGAAAATATACCAATGAGCAATTAATTCAGCTTTATAAAGCACTTTTAATACCTCGTTTGATAGAGGAAAAAATGCTGATTTTATTACGTCAGGGTAGAATTTCTAAATGGTTTTCAGGAATAGGGCAAGAGGCAATTTCTGTAGGAGCAACTTTAGCTCTCAATAAAGATGAATACATTTTACCTATGCATCGAAATTTGGGTGTTTTTACAGGTCGAGATATACCTTTGAACCGTTTGTTTTCTCAATTTCAAGGGAAAATGAATGGGTTTACAAAAGGTAGAGATCGTTCATTTCATTTTGGAACACAAGAATTTAAAATTGTAGGAATGATTTCTCATCTTGGTCCACAAATGGGCGTTGCTGATGGAATTGCTTTAGGTAAAAAACTTAATAATGAAGAAAAAGCAACTTTGGTTTTTACGGGTGATGGTGGTGCTAGCGAAGGAGATTTTCATGAAGCAATTAATACGGCTGCCGTATGGCAACTACCCGTAATTTTTTTAGTGGAAAATAATGGATATGGATTATCTACACCATCAAGTGAACAATTTATTTGCAAAAACTTTGTGGACAAAGGAATTGGCTATGGAATTGAAACCGAATTAATTGATGGGAATAATGTATTAGAGGTGTATCATAAAATTAGTCAAATCGCTGAATCCATTCGTAAAAAACCAAGACCTGTTTTAGTGGAAGCCCTTACATTCAGAATGCGTGGACACGAAGAAGCCTCAGGAACAAAATATGTTCCTCAGGAATTAGTGACCGAGTGGCAGCAAAAAGATCCTGTGGTCAATTATGAAAACTATTTAGTAGAAGAAAAAGTGTTGGATGATGCTAAAATTGAAATTAGTAAAGCAGAAATTAAAGCTGAAATAAATTCCGAATGGGAAAAAGCATTTAATGAACCAAAAATTATTGCAGATATGCAAACAGAGTTAAACGATGTGTATGCTCCTTTTACTTTTTCAGAAACAAAACCTACTTCCGAAAAAAAATCGGAAAAACGGTTGATTGATGCTATTTCAGATGGATTAAGACAAAGTATGGAAAAACATCAAAACTTGGTGTTGATGGGACAAGACATAGCGGATTATGGTGGTGTTTTTAAGATTACTGATGGTTTTGTTGCCCTTTTTGGAAAAGATAGGGTTCGGAATACGCCTCTTTGCGAATCAGCAATTTTAGGAGCTGGTTTGGGACTTTCCATAAACGGACAAAAAGCAATGGTAGAAATGCAGTTTGCCGATTTTGTGAGTGAAGGTATGACGCAAATTTGCAACAATTTAGCAAAAACACATTATCGTTGGCAACAACATGCCGATGTAGTGGTACGTATGCCCACCGGAGGAGGTATGGCTGCAGGTCCTTTTCATTCGCAAAGCAATGAAGCTTGGTTTACGCAAGTGCCAGGATTAAAAATAGTTTATCCAGCTTTTCCTTATGATGCTAAAGGCTTGTTAAATACTGCTTTTGAAGACCCAAATCCAGTAATGTATTTTGAGCATAAAGGGTTGTACAGAAGCATCTCACAAGAAATTCCAGACGATTACTATACCATTCCTTTTGGAAAAGCAAGTTTAGTGAGAGAAGGTGAACAAGTAACTATTGTAACTTACGGAATGGGTGTGCATTGGGCATTGGAAACCTTAAACGAAAGTCCAGAAATTTCAGCCGATTTAATAGATTTAAGAACTTTAGTACCTTTGGATACAGAAACTATTTTTAATTCAGTAAAAAAGACGAATAAAGCACTAATTTTACACGAAGCTACCATGTTCAACGGAATTGGAGGCGAATTAAGTGCTCTGATTACAGAAAATTGTTTTGAGTATTTAGATGCTCCTGTTAAAAGAGTAGCAAGTATCGATACACCTGTTCCTTTTATAGGAGAATTAGAACAAAACTTTATGCCCAAAGAACGATTTAAAACAGCATTGAAAGAATTGGTGCTGATGTGAAAAATTTGAAAACCTTCGCTCACCCTTAATCCCTAAAGGAGACCTGCCCACTTGGTAGTAGTGGTAGCGTAGGCTCTCCCCTTTAGGGGTTGGGGGTAGCGTAGGAAATGCGATGGCAACATAACGAAAGTATAAGTTAATTAAATAAACGATGATAAAATATAGCAACACAGTAGAAAGAACAATGTTTTACGGAGCAAAACCGATTATTTTTGAGAGAGCAAAAGTGTTGAGGGAAAATCCAACAATAGCAGAGATAGCTTTATGGAATATTTTAAAAAAGAATCAAATGCTGGGCTTGCGTTTTAAACAGCAGCATCCAATTAATATTTTTATTGCTGACTTTTATTGTCATGCTATTAAATTGGTTATAGAAGTAGATGGAGGAATACATGATACCGAAGACAATAAAGATTATGACCAAAACCGAACTGACGAATTAAAAAACTATGGAATTACAGTTATTAGGTTTAGTAATGAAGAAGTTTTAAAAAATAGTGTTGATGTAAAGAATATAATTGAGGTAGAATGTAAAAAACTTTTAGAAATTTAAAGCCCACACACACCCTTAATCCCTAGAGGGAGCCTACGCAGGTACTCCTCTTTAGGGATTGAGGGTAGCAGGGGTAGGGGTGTGTGAAAAAATAAAAAAATAACTTGAGAACTTTAAACTAAACAATAAACAATATGAAATTTTTTATAGACACAGCAAACTTAGACCAAATTAAAGAAGCACAAGATTTAGGTGTTTTGGATGGTGTAACAACAAACCCATCCTTAATGGCAAAAGAAGGAATAACAGGATATGATAATATTATGAAACATTATAAATCCATCTGTGATATTGTGGATGGAGATGTGAGTGCTGAAGTAATTGCAACCGACTTTGAAGGTATGATAAAAGAAGGAGAGTTTTTAGCATCGCTGCATCCTCAAATTGTTGTTAAAGTACCTGCAACAAAAGAAGGCATAAAAGCCATTAAATATTTTTCTTCTAAAGGAATAAGAACGAACTGCACACTCATATTTTCGGCAGGTCAGGCATTGTTAGCAGCAAAAGCAGGTGCTACTTATGTTTCACCTTTTGTTGGAAGATTAGATGATATTTCAACCAATGGAATTCATTTAATTGCAGAAATTCGATTGATTTATGATAATTATGGTTACGAAACAGAAATATTAGCGGCTTCTGTTCGACATACCATGCATATTTTGCAATGTGCTCAAATAGGAGCAGATGTTGTTACCAGTCCATTGAGTGCAATTATGGGACTATTGAAACATCCGCTAACAGATAGTGGATTGGCTCAGTTTTTAGCCGACCACGCTAAGGGGAATAAGTAAGGTGTTAGTAGTTAGGTGTTAGTAGTTAGTAGCTAACGTCATTCTGAACGAAATCCCGAAAGCTCCTGATAGTTCCGATAGCTATCGAAATCGGGACGGGATGAAGTGAAAGAATCTCTAATGTCTAATCTCTAATGTCTAATGACTAATGGCTAATCTCTAATCTATAAAATCAATGCTAATAAAAATTTACCCAGAAAATCCTGACGAAAAA
>Ga0210039_1000632_pt1 | contig 36549 bp, 28 predicted proteins | sample CryGeyCG2114_250_3_FD_185460 | JGI IMG/M metagenome (GOLD analysis project Ga0210039, IMG submission 185460) | Groundwater microbial communities from aquifer - Crystal Geyser CG17_big_fil_post_rev_8/21/14_2.50 (SPAdes) (version 2) | ecosystem: Environmental > Aquatic > Deep subsurface >...
GATTAATTCTGGTAAAACAATGGATAAGCAAAAGGAAAGAAATGAGTTGCTTTCGTTTTTGCTTAAAGTTATTAGCGGGTTAAATATTTATGCTGTTATTTCTGGTAATAACGAAATTAAACAAGCTACTGATTACACAGAAAGCGATTTGAAACAAGGTCTTAGGGATAACGAATTGCTCGAAAAAGGTTATGCAATTTATAATACTGCTAAAAATTTAATTGCTGAACTTGCCGATTATGGAATTGCCGATGCGGATATTGAGGCTATTAAAACTAATGCTGATGAGTTTGCCGAAGCTATGGGCATTAAAGGTGCTGCTAATGCCGAAAGTAAGCAAACTACTTCCACCTTTAAGGATTTATTTATCCAAGCTGATGATATTCTCTATAGTAAGCTTGATAAACTTGCCAGTGTTCTTAAAATGGTAAATGAGCAGTTTTACAATGGGTTCAAAAACGCCCGACAAATTATTGATAGATAGCAGTAGTTAGTTAATTTCAAAAATGGAGGGTGAGCTAATTTCACATTAGTTCATCCTCAATGTTATAGCATTTTTGCTCAGTTTGAAAAGAGTTTACCAAATTGGGACATTAAAAAAATATTAGTGAGAAATATCATGCCCAAATCAAAAAAAATACAAATTGAAAATATTGAGATATCTATTTTAAAACAAAAAAAAGATGATTTCATTTCACTTACGGATATGGCACGCTTTAAAAATGCTGAGGCTACAGGTTTGGTTATTTCGCATTGGTTAAGCACACGCTATACGGTCGAATTTATGGGATTGTGGGAAAGGCTTAACAACTCCGATTTTAATGTTACTGAATTCAGTAACATTAAAAATGAAAGTGGAAGTAATGGATTTGTTCTATCTTCAAAACAATGGATTGAAAAAACAAATGCAATAGGTATAATTTCAAAAACTGGAAGGTACGGAGGCGGTACTTTTGCTCACAAAGATATTGCTTTTGAATTTGGTTCATGGATTTCGCCACAGTTTAAGTATTATCTAATTAAAGAATTTCAACGCCTCAAAGAGGAAGAAGGTAAAACCAAATCGCTTGAGTGGAATTTGCAAAGAATGCTTGCTAAAGTTAATTACAAAATTCATACTAATGCTGTTAAGGAATTTCTTGTACCAGCTAAAATTACTAAAGAACAAGAAAATTACATTTATGCTTCTGAGGCGGATTTTTAAATGACAATAACCAAAATGGTTTTAGTCTAATTAGAAACAAAATTGCAATTAGTAAAATGAAATTTTTAGTGAATGCACAAATGATAATGAGTTTAAGAAATAGAAAGGGGATAATATGAATGATGTTGAGATAAGAACGGAATTCATTGAAAACAAAATATTATTGATACGTGGTAAAAGGGTTATGCTCGATAGAGATTTAGCTGAATTATATGGAGTTGAAACTAAAAATCTTAATAGGCAAGTAAAAAGAAATATTGCAAGATTTCCTATAGAGTTTATGTATAGGTTAACTAAGGAAGAAAAATCTGAACTGGTGACAAATTGGCACCGGTTTAATTCTTTAAAACACTCTTCTTACTTACCTTATGCTTTTACAGAACATGGAGCTGTTATGTTAGCAAGTGTTTTGAATTCACCAAAAGCAGTAGAAACCAGTATACTTGTTGTACGTGCATTTATAAAGTTACGTGAGATATTGCTTGCAAATAATAAACTTGCTGAGAAATTTAAGGACTTAGAATGTAAATTAGAAATACACGATGACCAAATTAAAACAATTTTTGAAGTGATTAATCATTTGTTAGTACCACCTCAAAAGAAAAATAATAAGATTGGATTTTGAAAATAAAATTAATACTGCAATTGCAGTTTACTTTAGTCAAATAATTTAGAATAACAATAACCAAAATGGCTTTAGCCACATTTGGAAAGTAATATAAATGGAGGTGAAATGTGAGGATAACTGTTGATTATGAAATGAGCGGAGGCATATTGCCAAGAGATTATCTTAGTGGATTTATCTCACTAATTAAAGCAAGTTTTGAAAGAGCAAATAAAAATTTGTTTTATACTTATTATGAAAAGCCCAAATTAAAGCCATTTACTTTTGGGGTGTACTTCCCAGAACTTATTGGTAATAATGGCGCAATGTTAAATGTTGGTAATAAAGTTCGTTTAAATTTTTCATCTAATAATTACGAACTAATAACTTACATATACTCTATAGTAAGCTTGATAAACTTGCTACAATTCTAAAAGTAAGTAATCAACAGTTTGTTGTGAAATTGAGCACTACTTTTTAGTGAAAATTAGAGTACTATTTTGATAATTTAAATGGAGTACTTGCATTAGGGAAAAAAATGAATATCAGAAAAATGATTGTAAAAGGAAAAGATGTATCAATGTTTACCAAGGAGCATATTGAATACATCTCATTAACGGATATGGCAAAATCGAAAGATGCCAACAGATCTGATTACATTATCCAAAATTGGATAAGAAACAGAAATTCAATAGAATTTATAGGGCTTTGGGAAATTTTACACAATTCCAATTTTAATTCCATCGAATTCGATGGGTTTAGAAATAACGCAGGATTAAATAGTTTTTCTTTAACTCCTCAAAGGTGGATTGAAAAAACTAATGCTATTGGAATAATTTCTAAATCAGGTAGATATGGTGGTACTTTTGCTCATCAAGATATTGCTTTTGAATTTGCTGCATGGATAAGTGCGGAATTCAAACTCTATTTACTTAAAGAATTTCAACGCCTCAAAGAGGAAGAGGCAAAAACAAAATCACTTGAGTGGAATTTGCAAAGAATGCTTGCTAAAGTTAATTACAAAATTCATACTAATGCTGTTAAGGAATTTCTTGTACCAACTAAAATTACTAAAGAACAAGAAAATTACATTTATGCCTCCGAAGCGGATTTTTAAATGACAATAACCAAAATGGTTTTAGTCTAATTAGAAACAAAATTGCAATTAGTAAAATGAAATTTTTAGTGAATGCACAAATGATAATGAGTTTAAGAAATAGAAAGGGGATAATATGAATGATGTTGAGATAAGAACGGAATTCATTGAAAACAAAATATTATTGATACGTGGTAAAAGGGTTATGCTCGATAGAGATTTAGCTGAATTATATGGAGTTGAAACTAAAAATCTTAATAGGCAAGTAAAAAGAAATATTGCAAGATTTCCTATAGAGTTTATGTATAGGTTAACTAAGGAAGAAAAATCTGAACTGGTGACAAATTGGCACCGGTTTAATTCTTTAAAACACTCTTCTTACTTACCTTATGCTTTTACAGAACATGGAGCTGTTATGTTAGCAAGTGTTTTGAATTCACCAAAAGCAGTAGAAACCAGTATACTTGTTGTACGTGCATTTATAAAGTTACGTGAGATATTGCTTGCAAATAATAAACTTGCTGAGAAATTTAAGGACTTAGAATGCAAATTAGAAATACACGATGACCAAATTAAAACAATTTTTGAAGTGATTAATCATTTGTTAGAACCACCTCAAAAGAAAAATATTAAGATTGAATTTTGAAAATAAAATTAATACTGCAATTGCAGTTTGCTTTAGTCAAATAATTTAGAATAACAATAACCAAAATGGCTTTGGCCACATTTGGAAAGTAATATAAATTACAAATTAATTGGAGGTGGAATGTGAGGATAACTGTTGATTATGAAATGAGCGATGTGGATTTTTGAATTAAAGATTTAAAAAACATTTTCATCTGTTATAACATTATCTACTATTTTAGCAAACCAATAATACCAAAGAAATTGAAAATTGACTGTATCTTGTTTATTTTGAAAATCATGAATGAAAAATATGGTAGGCACTTAAAATTAGAATTTTGTTAATAAAAAAAAGCGACTCTCGCCGCTTCAAATGTTTTCACAACGGAATAATCCTTATTGTGAATTGCTTTCTGTTATTTGATAGTGCAATATATAATTTTTTTTAATAAAAAAAAGAGGAAATAATGAAAAAAATATTAGGGCTGGATTTAGGTACTAATAGTATAGGTTGGTCACTAATTGACAGTAATTTTGAGGAAAAGGAAGGAAGTATTTTAGGATTAGGTGGAAGGATAATCCCAATTTCTCAAGATATTCTGGGAAAATTTGATGCAGGGCTATCTATTTCACAAACAGCAGAAAGAACAAAATTTAGAGGCATGAGAAGGCTTTACCAAAGAGATAACTTACGAAGAGATAGGTTGCATAGAGTTTTAAATATTTTAGGATTTCTTCCAAAACACTATTCAGAGACAATCGATTTTGAAAAACATTTTGGTCAATTCAAAAAAGGAAAAGAAGTAAAATTAAACTATTTCAAAAATGGAAATGACAAATATGAATTTATTTTTAAAGAGTCTTTTTATGAAATGGTTGAAGAATTTAAGAAAGTAAATCCAGAACTATTTTATGAAAATAAAAATGGAGAATTAACGAAATTACCTTTCGATTGGACAATATACTATCTACGAAAAAAAGCTTTATCAAAAAAAATAACAAAAGAAGAGTTGGCATGGATACTTCTAAACTTTAATCAGAAACGTGGATATTATCAATTAAGAGGAGAGGAAGAAGAAAATTCAAAAGATAAGGATAAAGAGTTTGTTATACTCAAAGTTAAAGAAGTGAAGGATTCAGGTGAAACTATTAAGAAAAGTGGAGAAATACTGTATGACGTTTACTTTGAAAATGATTGGAAATATGATCGACAAATTGTAAAGACTGAAAATTGGATTGAAAAAACAAAAGAATTTATTGTTACATCTACTATTAAAAAAGATGGAGATATTAAAAGAACTTTTAAGGAAGTTGATTCCGAAAAAGATTGGCCTGCAATTAAAGCCAAAACGGAGAAAGATATTTACTCTTCTGGGAAAACGGTTGGACAATATATTTTTGAATCACTCTTAGAAAACCCAAAACAAAAAGTTAGAGGCAAACTAATTGCAACAATCGAAAGAAAATTTTATAAAGAAGAAATAATAAAAATTCTAAAAGAACAAATAAAACAACATTATGAACTACAGGATACAAATTTATATAAAAAATGTGTAGAAGAATTATATCCAAATAATGAAGGGCATAAAAATAATATCAGTAGCAAAGATTTTGAATACCTATTTATTGATGATATAATTTTTTATCAACGTCCACTTAAAAGTAAAAAATCAACCATTGGTAATTGCACATATGAAATTAGAGAGTACTGCAAAAATGGAGAAACTATATTGAAACCTTTGAAAGGTATCCCCAAATCTCACCCATTATTTCAAGAGTTTAGATTATTACAATGGCTTCATAATTTAAGGATTTATCAAAATGAGAAAGTAGTTGATGGAAAAACAAAAATTAATGTTGATATAACAAATGACATACTCTCAAGCATACCAGAGAAAAATGAGTTTTTAAATTTCTTAAAAACGAAAGGTGAAATAGAACAAAAGCATATTTTGAAATATTTTAATTTGGATGCTTCAAATTATAGATGGAATTATCAAGAAGACAAAAAATTCCCTTGCTATGAAACCAGAGCTGAGTTTATTAGAAGATTAAAAAAAGTAGATGGAATTGATAATCCTCTAAATTTTTTAATGTCAAAAACTAAAATCGGCAACAGTGAAAATCCGATGGAATTATCAATTGAAGCTCAATTATGGCATATTATTTACTCAGTTAAGGACAGAGAATTATATAAAAAAGCATTAACGACTTTTGCAGAAAAATTTAATATCCAAATTGATACCTTTGTTTCAGCTTTTGAAAAACATCCCCCTTTCAAAAATGATTATGGTTCTTATTCCGAAAAAGCATTAAAAAAATTGCTTCCTATTATGAGATTTGGTAAAGATTGGAGAGAAAATGATATTACTAGCGAAATCAAAGAATTAGTAACAAAAATTCAACAAAAACTAGAAAATATAAATTATAACAAAGAACTTTTCAAAGAAGATAAAAACAATATCTTGTCAAAACAAATTGATAATGAAACACCTAAACAACTTCTAAAGAGTTTTGTCGATTTTAAAGATAAAAACCATTTAGAAAATCTAAACACATATCAAGCTTGTTATGCGGTTTATAAAAGACATTCAGAGGTGGGTGAAATTAAGTATTGGAAAACTAGTAAGGATATTGATAAATACTTAATTGAATTCAAACAACATAGTTTACGAAATCCTATAGTAGAACAGGTTGTTACTGAAACATTAAGAGTTGTTAGAGATATTTGGAACTATTATGGAAACGGTGAAGAAGGATTTTTTGATGAAATTCATATCGAATTAGGTCGCGAAATGAAAAATCCTTCCGATAAAAGAAAGAAAATTTCTGAGTTTAACCTTGAAAATGAAAGGACCAATTCTAGAATAAGAACTCTACTTACAGAACTTATAAATGATGGTGCAAAACCATATTCCCCAAGTCATCAGGAAATATTAAAAATTTATGAAGAAGGTGTTTATCAAAATCCTGAAGCTAACTTTAATCATGTTTCCGAAGAAGATATATTAAAAATTAGAAAACAAAAATCTCCTACTAAATCTGATATTCAAAAATATAAATTATGGTTAGAACAAGGGTACAGATCTCCTTACTCTGGAAAAATTATTTCATTAAGTAAGTTGTTTTCACTAGGCTATGAAGTAGAGCATATAATTCCACAATCTCGCTATTTTGACGATTCATTAAATAATAAAGTAATTTGTGAAACCTGCATTAATAAGAATAAAGACAGAAAAACAGCCTACGAATATATTAAAGAAATGGGTGGTAGTATTGTTGATGGAATCACACTTTTTAATTTAGAGCAATATGTAGCACATTGTAAAAAATATTTTAATAAAAACACTCCAAAACTAAATAATTTATTAAGTGAGGATATTCCAGAAGGGTTTATCAATAGACAACTAAATGACACAAGATACATTAGTAAATTTGTTAAAGGATTATTAAGTAATATTGTTAGAACTGAAAATGAACAAGAGGTTACTTCTAAAAATTTAATTTCTGTTACAGGTGCAATAACTTCAAAACTTAAACAAGATTGGGGGTTAAATGAAAAATGGAATGAAATTATTCAACCTCGTTTTGAAAGAATGAACGAATTAACAAATTCAAATGATTTTGGAAATTGGGATTATCAAAAGGATGAAAAAGGTAATAATATTGGTAAAAGATTCTTTCGGTTACAAACACCTGATGAAGACTTAGGAAAACTGAATAAAAAACGCATTGACCATAGACATCACTCTTTGGATGCACTGATTATAGCTTGTATTAACAGGAAACATATTCAATACTTAAACTCACTAAACAATGAAAATATTAAACGTGAGCTACAATTGGGGCTATTAAAGAGGAATTCTAATGGCTATTTTACAAAACAGTTTATTGAACCTTGGGGTGGATTTATTTCAGAAGCTAAAAATAACCTAGAAAATATAATTGTCAGCTTTAAGCAAAACACTAGAGTTATTAATAAAACAAACAATAAAACTTGGCAATGGGTTGAAGAAAATGGACAATTAAAGAAAAAATTAGTTAAACAAGAAATAGGTGATAATTGGGCAATTAGAAAACCTTTACATAAACAAACTATATATGGTAAACTTAATTGGAGTGCTCCGAATGGAAAAGTTATTACTGCAAATAGAGTTCCTTTATCAGAAATTAAAAGTGCAAAACATTTAGAAAAAATTACTGACTCAGGTATCAAAAAAATACTAATAAATCATCTTAAAAATTATTTAGATGATAAAGGGAATGAAAATTACGAATTAGCCTTTAATTATGATGGTATCGAAGAGCTAAATAAAAATATTATTCAACTTAATTTTAATAAATTTCACCAACCAATTTTTAAAGTTCGTCTTTATGAAGAAGGGAAAAAATTTAGTGTTGGAGAAACAGGAAATAATGAATCAAAATTTGTGGAAGCTGAAAAAGGTACGAATCTTTTCTTTGCCATTTATTGGAATAAAGAAAAACAAAAAAGAGAGTTTGAAACCATACCATTAAACGAAGTTATTGACCATCAAAAATGGAGAGCTACTTTACCAAAAGAAGAAAGAAACAATACTTCAATAATACCAATAAGAAATAATAGAGATTTTCTATTTTCTCTTTCACCAAATGACTTAGTTTATATTCCGTCAGAAGAAGAAATTGAGAACCCGCATAATGTAGATTTTGATGATTTAAATAAAGAACAAATTACTAGAATTTACAAAATGATTAGTTCCTCTGGGAATCAATGCTTCTTTGTTAAAAATGTAGTTGCAAAATCCATTAAGGATAAATTTGAATTTTCTTCATTAAATAAAATGGAAAAATCAATTGATGGCAAAATGATTAAAGAGTTTTGTTGGAAAATTGAGGTTGATAGACTAGGCAAAATTATTAGACATTGGAATCATCATGATTAAACGTACAATATGTATTAGCAATCCAGCATATTTAAGCAAAAAGGATAATAAACTAATTATTAATCATCCTAATAAAAGTGCTGAGGAAGAATCAAAAACTCCCTCAGTACCTATTGAAGATATTGGTATTTTAATTCTTGAAAATCCTCAAATAACAATTTCTCATTCTTTGCTTGCTTCTTTGCTCGAAAACAATGCAGCTGTGGTTACTTCCGATAAAAAACATCATCCAAATGGTTTGTTCTTAAATCTTGATGGTAACACATTGCAAACTGAAAAATTTATTGCTCAAATTAAAGCTTCTGTACCACTAAAGAAAAAACTATGGCAGCAGACAATTACTGCAAAAATTATAAACCAAGCCACTCTGCTCCATAAGAGAGATGTTCCAATTAAGAATATGAAAACTTGGGCAAGAAAAGTCCGCTCTGGCGACCCCGATAATTATGAAGCACGTGCAGCTGCTTATTTTTGGCAAAATATCTTTATTGATATTCCAGATTTTAAGCGTGGACAGGAAGAAGATGCACCAAATAATTTATTAAATTATGGTTATGCAATCCTTCGTGCTATTGTTGCCCGCTCCCTTGTTGGCTCTGGTCTTCTTCCAACTCTTGGAATTCATCATCATAACAAATATAATTCCTATTGCCTTGCTGATGATATTATGGAACCATATAGACCTTTTGTTGACCAAATTGTTGTTGAAATAGTTGAAAATGGTGAGGATTTTACTGAACTATCAACTTCAATAAAAAAACAACTGCTTTCTATTGCTACTGTTGATATTGTTATTGAAGGGAAAAATAGTCCACTAATGGTTGGTATGCAAAGAACAACGGCTTCGCTTACTAAGTGTTTTGAAGGTGAAGCAAGAAAAATACTATATCCAGAGGTGCAATAGTTTTTATAAGAAAAGTTATTAACAATCCATTCCATTTTAAAGGATGGGGGATTATTTTGGGAATTAGCCAATATAAAGTAATGTGGATTTTAGTTTTTTTTGATCTGCCAACAGATACAAAAATAGAAAGAAAAATTTATTCTAAATTTAGAAAAGAACTAATCAAAGATGGTTTTTCAATGTTTCAATTTTCTATCTATCTTAGGCACTGCTCAAGCAGAGAAAATAGAGATGTACATGTTAAGCGCGTAAAAAAAATAATACCAGAAAAAGGCAATGTTGGAATTCTTTCAATAACAGATAAACAATTTGAAATGCTCGAAATATTTGATGGAAGGAAAAAAACAGATGGTTTTATAGAACCACACCAGCTTGAACTCTTTTGAAATAAAGACCCAAATCCACAAAGCTCCCTCTTCTCACAAAGTCCCTCTCTTTTTAAGAGAGGGATTTTAGGTGAGTTCAATATTTTTAACTAAAAATGCTTCATTTTTCTAATCCTAAAAACACTCTAAACCCTTATTATCTAATAACTTAACAAGGGGTCTGCTGTTTTTAAAAATATCAAATAACAATTAGAAAGCAAATCACAACAGAATATCTAAAAGAAATACCAAAAAATAGGCTGTTTTTAAAAATATCAAATAACAATTAGAAAGCAAATCACAACCAAATAAAAGGAATAAAGAAATGAACTTAAGCTGTTTTTAAAAATATCAAATAACAATTAGAAAGCAAATCACAACAAGATAACGATGAGTCCTTAATGGATTCATGCTGTTTTTAAAAATATCAAATAACAATTAGAAAGCAAATCACAACAGGAGGCGGTGTAATTATGAAAGTGCTTCGGCTGTTTTTAAAAATATCAAATAACAATTAGAAAGCAAATCACAACACGCAATGCCAGATGTTGCTCGCTCATCGTGCTGTTTTTAAAAATATCAAATAACAATTAGAAAGCAAATCACAACAAATACTCGTCTCTAACTTTTTTGTATTTTGCTGTTTTTAAAAATATCAAATAACAATTAGAAAGCAAATCACAACAACAAGCATCAAGGTCGTCTTTTCTTAATTGCTGTTTTTAAAAATATCAAATAACAATTAGAAAGCAAATCACAACCAGATTGAGGCAAATGATAAGGGATGTTGTGCTGTTTTTAAAAATATCAAATAACAATTAGAAAGCAAATCACAACAATGCAAACTACCAATATTTTTTTAATATTGCTGTTTTTAAAAATATCAAATAACAATTAGAAAGCAAATCACAACAGTGTGATACCTATAAACATTATAATAACCGCTGTTTTTAAAAATATCAAATAACAATTAGAAAGCAAATCACAACTTAACACTGTCAAACTACCAATATTTTTATGCTGTTTTTAAAAATATCAAATAACAATTAGAAAGCAAATCACAACCCATTATTAAATGTATGTTTGGCAATATGTGCTGTTTTTAAAAATATCAAATAACAATTAGAAAGCAAATCACAACCAGGCTTCAAATTAGAATGTTACACAACTTGCTGTTTTTAAAAATATCAAATAACAATTAGAAAGCAAATCACAACATATCGATAACACAATTAAGAACAAAAAAAGCTGTTTTTAAAAATATCAAATAACAATTAGAAAGCAAATCACAACACGCTGATAATCTAAACGATGCTCAACTAAGCTGTTTTTAAAAATATCAAATAACAATTAGAAAGCAAATCACAACAAGTCTTATAAATTGGCAAGACTTGCATCAGCTGTTTTTAAAAATATCAAATAACAATTAGAAAGCAAATCACAACATATTGAAGATACAAAAGAAAATAGAAAAGGCTGTTTTTAAAAATATCAAATAACAATTAGAAAGCAAATCACAACGGATATTTACGAAACAATAGCCTCAATTTTGCTGTTTTTAAAAATATCAAATAACAATTAGAAAGCAAATCACAACTAAAAGAAAGCTGTGGGTCTGATGGTAATGGCTGTTTTTAAAAATATCAAATAACAATTAGAAAGCAAATCACAACTAAAACAAGTTATGATACGGTAATTGTAATGCTGTTTTTAAAAATATCAAATAACAATTAGAAAGCAAATCACAACTACATACAAAGCCGAAAGACAAATGCTATTGCTGTTTTTAAAAATATCAAATAACAATTAGAAAGCAAATCACAACTCGCTTGTAATAACCTTATAAAACAATTTCGCTGTTTTTAAAAATATCAAATAACAATTAGAAAGCAAATCACAACATTATTATGACTGTAATTGTAGTCATATGACTAAAATATAAGTCGGTGAAAAAATGAAAATAAATATTTATGACTAGCAAACAAATTTCATATTATTTTAATTGCAAGTAAAACGGAAAGAATTGAGCTTTTGTCTATTGATTACGAAAACCAATTAATAAAATCCGTTGTAATCTGTGTAATCAGTGTCATCCGTGTTCAAATGCGCTTGGGTGACACAGATATTATGAAATGAAGGTACAATAATTTGTCATAAAGTTATTTAGGACTATTTTTAATGTTGCAAATGTTATTGAATTCTGCTAATTTTATGGATACTAAAGTATCCACATGGATACAATTGTAGCCATAGAATAAAGGATAAAATAATGATAGTAAATAAATTTTTAAATTATTTGTTTACTTCTCCAAGTATTATAGCCGTATTAAGAGAATTAGACATGAGAACAGTTGGTATAAGTGGCAGAGAAATTTCGCGTTTAACAAATGTTACACATAAAACTGCATTAAAAGCATTAGATAACCTTGAAGCGTTGAAACTTATTAAAAGAAATGTTGTTGGCAAGTCATATTATTTTACACTAAACCGCGAACAATTTATTTATAAAAATATAATTTCAGTCATTTTTAAAAATGAACTTGAGTATAAACAGAAATTAATAGACAACTTAAAAAAATTGAAAAATGATAATGTTGTAAGCTTAATTATCTTTGGTAGTGTTGCCAGAAAAGAAGAAACGTACGAAAGTGATTTTGACCTATGTATTGTTTATCAAAATAAAAAAAATGAAATTGAAGAAAAAATTGGTGTTCTACAAAGTAAACTTTATGAGGAATTTGGTGTTACTTTAGCTCCTTTTTATATAACAGAAGGTGATTTTAAGAAAAAAGCAAACACCTTGAAACCTCCTGTAAATAATATTTTAAAAGAAGGAAATGTTATTTGGGGCAAATCAATAAATAGGATAATTCATGGCTAAAAAAATTTCCAGAAGAAGAATTGAATATCACCGATTCAAGGATTTTAAACAAGTTGCTATTAGTTTTTACGAAGGGCAAAGATTGCTCAAGAATTTGATTATCAGCAAGCTGCAGGATTATTGATAATTCATTCAGCAATTGCTTTTGCCGATGCTATTACTGTTAAACTTAAATCCGAAAAATGTACTGGTGAAAATCATTACGAGATAATAAACTTATTGGAAGAAACTATTCCCCAAAGTAAGGAACGCGATCAATCAATAAAACACTTTAAAATTCTAATTGATCATAAAAATTTAGTGTCATATACTGGTGATATTTACTATAAAAAAGATGTTGATAAACTACTGAAACACTTTGGGCGATTCTTTAATTGGGCAAATACAATACTTGAACAATAATAATTATTTATCATGACAGGAACACAAATAGCATATTATTTTCTTTGTAAGCGTAAGCTATGGCTTTTTGCAAACAATATTGATCAGGAGTATAATAGTGATGTTGTAGCAATGGGGCGTTTTATCTCCGATTCAACTTATGAAAGAGAGAAACATGAAATTAAAATTGATAATATTTCCATCGATTTTTACGACTCAAAAACAAAGACAATCCACGAGATTAAAAAATCGGATAAAATGGAAGAAACACATATATGGCAAGTTAAGTATTACATCTATGTGCTTAAGCAAAAGGGAATAGAAGGTGTTGTTGGTGTAATTGATTATCCAAAATTACGTAAAACCGAGAAAGTTGAATTATTGGATAAGGATATTGTGGAAATTGAAAAGATTGAAAAAGAGGTTAATGCTATTATTGAATCAGCCAAAATTCCAGATGTTATTAATAAACCGTTTTGTAAGATGTGCGCTTATTATGATTTGTGTTTTATTTAAGGATTATTTGTGCCTTTGGAACATAAGGAAGGAAAGTGATAATTAAAAGATTGAAAAACTATAATTAGGTTAAAAAATGAGTAAACAAATTATTCCAATTGAATTGATTGAAAAAAGCATATTTATTATTAGAAGTGAAAAAATAATGCTAGATCGTGATCTTGCAGAATTATACCAGGTAACTACTAAAGCTTTAAATCAAGCAGTAAAGCGTAACCTAGAAAGATTTCCAAGCGAATTTATGTTCCAGCTAAATAAACAGGAAAAAGATGAACTGGTCACAAATTGTGACCGGTTAGGAACTTTGAAACACTCAACAAGTTTACCTTACGCTTTTACTGAACAAGGCGTTGCAATGTTATCAAGCATATTAAAAAGTAAAAGAGCTATTCATGTAAATATTCAGATAATGAAAACATTTGTGCAACTAAGACGAATGTACTTAAATAATAAAGAATTAGCTGATAAAATAAATGAATTAGAAAAAAAATATGATAAACAATTTAAATTAGTCTTCGATGCATTGAGAGCCTTAATTACAACAGAGAGTCCTTCAAAAAGAAAAATTGGGTTTTAATATATTTGTGAAAATTAGTGGAATTAGTGTAAATGAAAAGGAATTATTACATATTTAGCAACGGAAAGTTAGTCCGCAAAGATAATACTCTTTATTTTGAGCCTGGTGAAAGCAAAAAGCCAGAGCCACCAGAAAATGAAGAAGAAGTTATTGAAGTTGATGATGAAGAAGTAAAGGATTTAGAAGAAACCTACGAACCACGAAAACTTCCAAGAAAACCAATTCCAGTTGAGGATATTGAATCAATTTATTGTTTCAGCGAATTACGCTTTAATACTAAATTTTTGAATTATCTTGCTCAAAAAAATATTACCCTTCATCTGTTCAATTATTATGGATATTATAGTGGAAGTTTTTATCCACGAGAACCATTCATTTCTGGAAAGTTATTGGTAAAGCAAGTGGAACATTATACAGACACCGAATTGCGCGTTAACATAGCACAAAAGTTTGTTGAAGGTTCCGCAAAAAATATACGAAAAAATTTAATGTACTACGATTCAAGAAACAAGGACATGTCACCATTTATTCCAAAAATAGAAGAGCTTATTGGTAAAATTAATTCTACAACCGATGTTCAAGAATTGATGGGAATAGAAGGAAACATTAGAGCAAATTATTACACAAGTTGGAATTTAATTATTGACGACCCAATTGATTTTAAAAAACGCGTTAAAAATCCACCAGACAACCCAATAAATGCATTAATATCTTTTGGAAACTCATTAGTTTACACAACCGTTTTAAGTGAAATATATAAAACGCAGCTTAACCCTTTAATAAGCTTTTTGCACGAACCAGGCGAACGTCGGTTTTCGTTATCGCTTGATATTGCAGAAATATTTAAACCTCTTTTAACCGATAGAATCATTTTTGCTTTACTAAACAAAGGGATTATTAAAAAAGAACATTTTGATAAAAAACTTAACTATGCATATTTAACTGAAAGCGGTAGAAAAATATTTTTGCAAGAATATGATGAAAAATTAAAGACAACAATAAAGCATAGAGAATTGAAAAGATCTGTGAGCTATAGACATTTAATCCGTTTGGAATGCTACAAGATAATTAAACATATTTTAGGCGAAAAAGAATATAAACCCTTTCAAATCTGGTGGTAGACACGGATTGCACGGATTACACAGATTGATGAAATATTATTTGTAAGTGGGCTACATATGGATTTATATAAAGATGAAGTTCATAAAATTATCTAAATTTGTATTAACCCCAAATATGCATTAGAAAAGCATTAATGCATATTCGACTAACTCGCTCTAAGCGTTTGTACTATTGTTCACTTAACCTTTTGGGTACAAACGCTAAGACCGAGTAAGTCGGGGCAAGTTCGCTTCTATATTGATTGTTCTTTTTCTAAAATTGTTTATTTTAATCCTATTGCATTATCCAGGATTAAAGTATTTATCTAATTCATTTATTCATGGAATTGGTGCCAATGTATGTAATAATGGTTTATGATGCAGCTCCAAAACGTGGAGTAAAACTTCTGAAGTTTTTGCGAAAGCACTTAATGTGGATACAAAATTCAGTTTTTGAAGGTGAGGTTACAAACTCTCAATTAAGCGTAATTATAAAGGGTGTTAAAGATATAATTAATAGCGAATATGATTCAATAATTTATTATACTTTTGACTCACAAAAATACACAGCTCGTAATGTTTTGGGAGTTGAAAGAAACGAAACAGATTCATTTATTTAGCAGCTATAAATAAACGCAAAATCACCAAAAATCGTCGTACCCCCATAGTTTTTACATTATTATACATCGACGTAAAAACAGCAACAAAATACTTGTAATATTGCCCAAAAACGTATAATTTGCGGGCAGCTTTAATCGTACTAATGTAGAATTGAAATTATTTCATCCTTAATAATGGCAGGGTATTAGCCTGCCGCTTTAATCGTACTAATGTAGAATTGAAATGATGTATCTAAATTAACAGTGCTTTTAGTATCTGCCGCTTTAATCGTACTAATGTAGAATTGAAATTGGTTTGTGGAGAATTTAACATAATTTTCAATCAATGCTTTAATCGTACTAATGTAGAATTGAAATAAGCTCTTTGTGTGAAGTCTACATTGCCAGCAGTTGTGCTTTAATCGTACTAATGTAGAATTGAAATTTTATTATTAAAAAACAGTTCTGATGCAAGTCTCGCGCTTTAATCGTACTAATGTAGAATTGAAATTATACTACCGTTGCTAAATAACCGCTATCGTAAAACGCTTTAATCGTACTAATGTAGAATTGAAATTCAAATTTAATAGTTTTTGTCGGCTTTACGTTTGCAGCTTTAATCGTACTAATGTAGAATTGAAATATATTTTTAACTTGTTTTATAATATCCATAATAAAGCTTTAATCGTACTAATGTAGAATTGAAATTAATATAATATTAAAAGGGAGAATCCTAAATGCAGAAGCTTTAATCGTACTAATGTAGAATTGAAATATGCTAATATCGACCTGCTGAAGATTATTAAAGCCGAGCTTTAATCGTACTAATGTAGAATTGAAATTTTTTAATTAGCCATTCGGCTAATTTTGAAACGGAAGCTTTAATCGTACTAATGTAGAATTGAAATTCGGCTAAATAAAATGCTCTGAATTGATCTTTAACAGCTTTAATCGTACTAATGTAGAATTGAAATAATCACGACTAGCAAGACCAGCACCGGAAGTAAAATGCTTTAATCGTACTAATGTAGAATTGAAATACTGAGTTTCGTACTCTTTACGAGTCACAAATTTATCGCTTTAATCGTACTAATGTAGAATTGAAATTTCGTTAAAACTATTCGTTCCATTTTGTACTCCATTGCTTTAATCGTACTAATGTAGAATTGAAATAAATTTATGGTTGCTTGTTTTGCTCCTTCGTAATTAGCTTTAATCGTACTAATGTAGAATTGAAATATACTTACCCACGTATAAATATTTTTGCCTTTTGCTGCTTTAATCGTACTAATGTAGAATTGAAATTAGACAATGGCGAAAGTGGAGATGGCACAAAAAGACAGCTTTAATCGTACTAATGTAGAATTGAAATCCTAATAAAGGAATAATTAAACAGAAGAATGGAGTGGCTTTAATCGTACTAATGTAGAATTGAAATTTGGCAACCGGACAGCAATTTGAGCACGAGACAGTTGCTTTAATCGTACTAATGTAGAATTGAAATAAAGTTTCTGAGCAATATTCCTTGTTGTTTATTATAGCTTTAATCGTACTAATGTAGAATTGAAATTTGGCAACCGGACAGCAATTTGAACATGAGACGGTGGCTTTAATCGTACTAATGTAGAATTGAAATGATGTATCTAAATTAACAGTGCTTTTAGTATCTGCCGCTTTAATCGTACTAATGTAGAATTGAAATTGGTTTGTGGAGAATTTAACATAATTTTCAATCAATGCTTTAATCGTACTAATGTAGAATTGAAATAAGCTCTTTGTGTGAAGTCTACATTGCCAGCAGTTGTGCTTTAATCGTACTAATGTAGAATTGAAATTTTATTATTAAAAAACAGTTCTGATGCAAGTCTCGCGCTTTAATCGTACTAATGTAGAATTGAAATTATACTACCGTTGCTAAATAACCGCTATCGTAAAACGCTTTAATCGTACTAATGTAGAATTGAAATTCAAATTTAATAGTTTTTGTCGGCTTTACGTTTGCAGCTTTAATCGTACTAATGTAGAATTGAAATATATTTTTAACTTGTTTTATAATATCCATAATAAAGCTTTAATCGTACTAATGTAGAATTGAAATTAATATAATATTAAAAGGGAGAATCCTAAATGCAGAAGCTTTAATCGTACTAATGTAGAATTGAAATATGCTAATATCGACCTGCTGAAGATTATTAAAGCCGAGCTTTAATCGTACTAATGTAGAATTGAAATTTTTTAATTAGCCATTCGGCTAATTTTGAAACGGAAGCTTTAATCGTACTAATGTAGAATTGAAATTCGGCTAAATAAAATGCTCTGAATTGATCTTTAACAGCTTTAATCGTACTAATGTAGAATTGAAATAATCACGACTAGCAAGACCAGCACCGGAAGTAAAATGCTTTAATCGTACTAATGTAGAATTGAAATACTGAGTTTCGTACTCTTTACGAGTCACAAATTTATCGCTTTAATCGTACTAATGTAGAATTGAAATTTCGTTAAAACTATTCGTTCCATTTTGTACTCCATTGCTTTAATCGTACTAATGTAGAATTGAAATAAATTTATGGTTGCTTGTTTTGCTCCTTCGTAATTAGCTTTAATCGTACTAATGTAGAATTGAAATATACTTACCCACGTATAAATATTTTTGCCTTTTGCTGCTTTAATCGTACTAATGTAGAATTGAAATTAGACAATGGCGAAAGTGGAGATGGCACAAAAAGACAGCTTTAATCGTACTAATGTAGAATTGAAATCCTAATAAAGGAATAATTAAACAGAAGAATGGAGTGGCTTTAATCGTACTAATGTAGAATTGAAATTTGGCAACCGGACAGCAATTTGAGCACGAGACAGTTGCTTTAATCGTACTAATGTAGAATTGAAATAAAGTTTCTGAGCAATATTCCTTGTTGTTTATTATAGCTTTAATCGTACTAATGTAGAATTGAAATACGAAGCGTCGTTATTTTGTAGATATACCATAGCTTGCTTTAATCGTACTAATGTAGAATTGAAATCTCATTTTCATAAGTGTTACTACTTCCTCATTTAAAGCTTTAATCGTACTAATGTAGAATTGAAATATGAAAGAAAAAGTTCTTTTAATTTCTGGCAAGGGGGGCTTTAATCGTACTAATGTAGAATTGAAATTCAAGTAAAAGGTAATGTTAGAGGGGTTGATGGTTCGCTTTAATCGTACTAATGTAGAATTGAAATATAAAATCTTTAATTTCCTGTGCAACTCTGTATTCCGCTTTAATCGTACTAATGTAGAATTGAAATGCTTTCATAATTGTTTCTAAAGCACTGTATTTTGTCGCTTTAATCGTACTAATGTAGAATTGAAATTTGTTTTTTATGCTCCAGCTTTGTTAAGTGTTTAATGCTTTAATCGTACTAATGTAGAATTGAAATTGGGTTGTTGTCGGGTGTGAAAGCGGGGTAAACCGAGCTTTAATCGTACTAATGTAGAATTGAAATACACTTTCGAGTCTTTGTGTTTGTTCTTCAATTTTGGCTTTAATCGTACTAATGTAGAATTGAAATTAGGCAAACAATATTTTGATATTTTACGATTATTTGGCTTTAATCGTACTAATGTAGAATTGAAATTTAATATTTCTTTTATTACACTTGACAGTTGCTTAAGCTTTAATCGTACTAATGTAGAATTGAAATTGAATATTGGTATAGTTCGTATGAAATATCATATCCAGCTTTAATCGTACTAATGTAGAATTGAAATACAGACATTGCTAATGCTATTCAAAACGACACTTTAGCTTTAATCGTACTAATGTAGAATTGAAATTTAGCAAACATTTGCATTATGCTGTTACCATACAGCGCTTTAATCGTACTAATGTAGAATTGAAATGTAAATTTAGTATAGAAATTGTAATTAACTTTTTAAGCTTTAATCGTACTAATGTAGAATTGAAATTTATAAGCACAATAAGTTACATCCAAAGCTGTGCAAGCTTTAATCGTACTAATGTAGAATTGAAATCACTTATGAAAATGAGTGACTGCCTGGGGGGTACACCGCTTTAATCGTACTAATGTAGAATTGAAATTTTTTTGTCTCAAGTTGGACAGGAAATAGTTTTGGGGCTTTAATCGTACTAATGTAGAATTGAAATCAAACTGAGGAATTTGTAATAAACGATTAATTGTTTGCTTTAATCGTACTAATGTAGAATTGAAATTAGCAAATTTGATTTTTTCCTCATAAGCTTCAATATTGCTTTAATCGTACTAATGTAGAATTGAAATCTATTTATACTCGCTATTTTATATCCTAATTCTTCGCTTTAATCGTACTAATGTAGAATTGAAATACATCTTTAACCTGTTTAATTATATCACCTATAAATGCTTTAATCGTACTAATGTAGAATTGAAATCACACAATAGGCTTAAGAAAGTATAATGGGCGTTTTGTTGCTTTAATCGTACTAATGTAGAATTGAAATACAACAATTCACGGAACAAGAAGAAGTGGTTTTTTCGCTTTAATCGTACTAATGTAGAATTGAAATTTTTAGTTAAATATTATCATCAATTACTTGGCAGATTATATGTCCAATTAAAATATGCATTTCTTGAATGCGAGCGGTATCGTTTGAAGGAACAACAATATTTAAGTTACAACTAACCGAAAATTTACCGCCGTTTTTCCCAGTTAATCCAATAGTTTTACATCCAAGTTCTTTTCCAATTTCAAAACCACGCAAAACATTTGTGCTATTACCAGAAGTAGAAATACCAATTAGTAAATCGCCTTTGTTAGCAAGTGCTTTAACTTGTCTATCAAAAACTCTATCGTAACCATAATCGTTTGCAATTGCAGTAATTGCCGAAGTATCAGTTGTTAAAGCAATAGCAGGTAAAGCTTTGCGTTCTGTTTTGTATCGTCCAGTAAACTCGGCAGCAATATGTTGTGCGTCAGCAGCGCTTCCGCCATTACCAAAAAGCAAAATTTTGTTGCCAGATTTAATAGTTTCAACAACTAATTTGCACGCAAGTTCAATATCATTTTGCAATGAGTTAATTACTTTTTCAGTTGTTTCTTTGTGAGCGTTAAGCTCTTTTAGAATTGTATTTTTCATAATATTAGACTTTCAGCATTAAGAAGTTAGGATTAAAATTTTTCTTAATCTTAATCCTACTCTTAATCTATTCTCTTATTTTTACTACTTTAATTTATTTAATAAATAAACCAGCAACGCATCAGTGCTAACTCTAACCTGTTCCATTGAGTCGCGTTCTCTAACAGTAACTGTTTTATCTTCAATAGTTTGGTTATCAACCGTAATGCAAAAAGGAGTTCCGTTTTCATCTTGGCGTCTGTATCTTCTTCCAACAGCACCTTTTGAATCATAAAACACTTTAATAAATTGACTTAATTCAGCTTCAATTTCTTTTGCAATTTCTGGCATTCCGTCTTTATTAACCAAAGGAAAAATTGCTGCTTTAATTGGCGCTAATTTTGGATGAAATTTTAATACAACACGAAGTTCACCATTAACTTCTTCTTCGTGATATGCATTTACTAAAAATGCCATAAAAGAACGACTAGCGCCGGCAGATGTTTCAATTATATATGGAATAAATTTTTCTTTTAACTCATCGTCAAAATATTGTTGCGATTTACCCGAAAACTGCTGATGGCGTGTTAAGTCAAAATCAGTTCTATTGTGAATTCCTTCAATTTCGCCCCAACCAAAAGGGAATTTATATTCCACATCAGTAGCTTCTTTTGCATAATGTGCCAATTTATCAATAGGATGATCGTGAAAGCGGAGGTTTTCTGTGTCCATTCCAAGATTTTTGTACCAATTAATTCTTCGTTCTTTCCAAGCGTCGTAATGTTCTTTGTCATTATTTGGATTTACGAAATACTGCATTTCCATTTGTTCAAATTCTCTTGTTCGGAAAAGGAAATTTTTGGTGTTAATTTCATTTCTAAAAGCTTTTCCAATTTGAGCAATTCCAAAAGGAAGTTTTTGACGGCTTGAATTTTGCACATTTTGGAAATTTACAAAAATTCCTTGAGCCGTTTCTGGACGAAGGAAAACCACATTATCTTCACTTTCAATAGGTCCAACAAAGGTTTTAAACATCAAATTAAAATTACGTGGTTCGGTAAATTCACCTTTTGTTCCACAATTTGGGCAGTTTGCTTCTTTTAACAAAAGAAAAGCCAATTCTTTCTTTTCCAAAATTGCTTCAAATTTGGTTTCAATTTCTGGATGAATTTGAGTAATAGTTTCAAGTAAAACTTTATTTTCTTCCGAAAGATTTTGTTCAAAATCTTCAAGAATTTTCTTTTTCTTTTTCTCTGCAATAGAATCGCCAAGTGTATCAACTCGGAATCGTGATTTACATTGTTTACAATCAATCATTGGGTCGGTAAAATTTTCAACGTGACCAGAGGCTTCCCACACTTTTGGATGCATCAAAATAGCAGCATCTAATCCTTCAACATCTTCGCGGTAAGTCATTGCCTTCCACCATTCTTCTTTTATGTTACGAAGAAGTTCAACTCCTAATGGACCGTAATCCCAACATCCATTTAATCCACCATATATTTCGCTTGATTGAAATACAAAACCTTTTCTCTTTGATAATGATACAATTTTTTCAACAACATTTTTTTCATTCTGTGCTATAATAAACCTCGAGACAATTATTATTAAAAACTTTAGTGCAAATATATATAATCAGGCAATAAAATAATCCACCAACTTTCTATTTAAGTAGAATCATACCCTTTGTTTGTGAATATGTATCCGTAATTAGTTGGTAATAATAAATTCCACTAGAAAGATTATTTTTGTTGGAACTAAATACAACTTCGTGATTTCCTTTGCTTAAGTTATCATTAACCAACGTTTCAACCAACTGGCCTAACGAATTGAATATATTTAGTTTTACATTTTCGGCGTTTTTAAGTCTAAATTTTATAGTTGTTGTTGGGTTAAATGGGTTTGGATAATTTTGAAACAACTCAAAAGTTTCCGCAATTTGGTTATCTTTTACGCCAACAATAGGACCGCGATAAATAATTCTTATTGCATCAGCCACAACTATTCCGTTAGCATCATCGCTTAATGTAACATTAATGTCAGAATAAGTTGTTGAAATAATATGTGTTAATAAATTCCATTGCCCGCCATTAGTTTGTTGCGATTTTTCAATTAATTCTGTTTGGGAATCGCATTCAATTAAAAATTTAGTATTTGTGGCGTTTTGCGAGTTTGCAGTCCACCAAGCATAAATATCATAAAATCCTTTATTCACATTTTCGGTTTTAAATTCAATGGTATTTTGTCCATTTCCCGAATTTATATAGTAAAAGTCATTTCCATAAAAATCTTTTCCAGAATCAGATGAGTTCCAAAAGGCAGAAGTTTGGGCGGAATTGTTATCAAGAATAATCCTTTCCGAGCTTGAAAGTTGAAGAAATTCTCCAATTCCATAAACGGTTGTAGCTCCAAATTGAAAAAGATTTTCGTTTGTAACCCATTCGCCGTTGGAATATTGGTCGTAAGGCGTTTCGTATGTTAAAGCGAGAATTTCATCGCCGTAATTACTCCACATAAATCCTTCGGGAAAATAGTTTTGAAGGTTCGATTCACGGTAATCAGATTTAATAAAATAAGGTAAATCAGAAATAGCAAGATTAGTAAACTGATATTCGCGGCGATAAAAATAATTTGAAGTTGAACTTGCAGTGTGAATCCAAAAAGTTGGATAAGGAGAAGCTTGCGAATGAAGATTTAGCGCAACCGAAATCACTTTCTCAGAATTGATTTGCTTCATTCTGTTTTTTAATAACAAAACAGCTGATGAAGTTTCAGCATCAGAATCATTCCAATCTCGTTCTTGGTCAACTCCATAATAATTTGTCCGCGAGCGACCATAAAAAACGCCTTCTGGATTATTAAAAGGATATAAATAAAAGATAATGTTTCTTCTGTAATAATCAATTGTTTCATCAATTTTTAGTAATTCCTGCATAATTCCATCAAAATGCCAAGAACTTGGCGTTTCTCCTGGATGTGTTCGTGCATGAATCCAAACACGCAATTTATTTTCGTCTGGAACTGAAGAGTCGGTTAAAACAATTTCTTGAACTGGAAAATTATGTTCAGTAAAACCTAAAGTATCAATTTTTACAAATTCGCTGTTTCCCCATTCAGCTAATCTTTCTTGAAGAAAATTGTATGAATATGGAGTGTAATAAGCCACAAAGACAGTATCTTGATTAAATACTTTTTCAAAATAATTACTTCTTGGTGATTCTGATTCTGAAAAACGAATAAAATCTGTATTGTTATAAGAATACATTGGTCGGTTTACATCGCTATTTGAAATAGTAACTTTTATTAATTTGTCTTCAACTCCACTAATTCTAAAATAAAACCACCTTCCACCAATATCTTCAACAGATTTAACTGAGTATGAAATTGAATCAGTAGTTGTAACAGAAGCAAGATTTCCACTATCAAAATTGGCATCAAATTTTATTTGAGCAAACAAAGATGTAGCAAATAAAAAACATAAAATAAGTTTAAGTTTCATGTAGTATCCAAATTAGAAAATTGAATCCAAAGTTAGTAAATCTTTATCGGTGATGCACGTCACTATAAAACGAATTAATTTGTTTCGAGAGGTTTAAATTTTTAAGTTCTAACTATTAAAAATTAATTATATTTATTTTTGCAGTAAAAAATTGGAGTAATTTTTTTATTTTGAGGGAAATATGAAAGAATTATCAGCAAATAATATGTCAGAAAAAAAAGAAAAAATCAATAGATGGACTTTTTCTTACAAAAACCATTTTTTAGAACCAATTAAATCAGGGCTTTTTGGGTTTGCAATTTTTATTACTATTCTTATTATTGTTAAATTATTTAGTTATCTAATTGGCAGTTACAATTATTTTGCAATTGAAATAACAGATGTACAACTATCCTTAATTGGATTTGTTTTACTGTTTTTAATACGATTTTTAGAAAACTTTAAAGAAACTGAATAGAATTAATTTTTTAATTTTTCCGTAGTATCAGCAATTTGAAGCTTTTCTATTATTTCTGCTAAATCACCTTCCATAATATTAGTGAGATTATATAATGTTAAACCAATTCGGTGGTCGGTAACGCGATTTTGGGGATAATTATAAGTCCTAATTTTATCGCTTCTGTCACCACTTTTAACAATTGATTTTCGAGCAGCAGCAGTTTCACTATTTTGCTCACGTTGTTTCATATCAAACAAGCGAGATTGCAAAACCTTCATTGCTTTAATACGATTTTTAAGCTGAGAGCGCTCGTCTTGGCATTGTACTACAAGTCCAGTAGGGTAGTGTGTTATTCTTATTGCGGTTTCAACTTTATTAACGTTTTGTCCTCCCGCACCACCACTGCGAAAAACATCAATTCTAATATCATTAGGGTCAATTTCAAATTCAAGATCTTCCACTTCGGGCATAACTACAACTGAAGCTGCCGAAGTATGCACGCGTCCACTTCCTTCAGTAGCTGGTACGCGTTGAACCCGATGAACACCGCTTTCATATTTCATTATTCCATAAATTCCACCACCGCGAATAGCCATAACAGCTTCTTTAACACCGCCCATTCCAGCTTCGCTTAAATCCATAAGTTCATGCTGCCAACCTTTTAACTCAATAAAACGAGTATACATACGCAATAAATCGCCAGCAAAAAGACTTGCTTCTTCGCCACCAGTTCCTGCACGTATTTCTAAAATTACATCTTTTTCATCGTTTGGATCTTTAGGAATTAATAGAAACTTAATAGCCTCTTCTAAATTTTGTTTTTTCTCATCTAACTCTTCTAACTCAAGTTGAGCCATTTCACAAATTTCTGCATCCTCTTTTGCCGCGATAATTTCTTCATTTCCTTTTATGTTTGAAATTATGTAATTATACTCATCATATTTGTTAACAATTTGCTCCAATTCACTTCTTTCCCTACTTAGCTGTATAACAGTTTTTTGATTAGATTGAATTTCGGGGTCGGACAACTTTTCGTTTATCAGTTCGTATTTTTCTTTAATTTCTTGTAATTTTTTTATAAAATCCATATAAACTCATTATTTTAATGTGCAAATATAGAAAAGTAGTTATTCATTTACTAAAGTGTGTTATGCAATTTCCCGAAGCTTGTTTAGATATTCTTTTTGGATTTGGATTGACGGAATTTCATTTTCAAAATTTTTATATTCAAATTGTATTTCCATTTCTGAAAATAGTTGATTCAAAGCATCAAACATATTTATGGTCGAAAATTCAACATCACGTAAAAAATGAATCAATTTTAATGTTTTAAAGCCATCAAACCACAGTTGTTTTTGCTTTTGAATTTGTTTGTTGGAAGATGAATTTTCAATAATTTTATTCCAGCTATGCAGAAAATTGTTATCAATCAAAAAATTTGCAAGTGAATTATCAATATTTTTTGCAATATCTAAATAATCTCCTGCAGACAAAATGTCTTCGGAATAAAATGCATTTATCCAATATTTTAAAATGGAAAATGATTTTGGAGAGTAAAGTAAATATTCATTTTGAATTTTATCCAAAAAGCGATTCACCCTTTGCCCAGTTCCAAAAGGCACACGCCACGATCCACGACTTGAAGGAAACACTGCAGTTCCATCAATTTTAACAATTTTGGTAATTTTGGAAAGTTTTTCCATAAAATAAAAATCTTCCGCAGCTTTTCGTTTATTCATTCCCTGAACTTTAACATAGCTTTCGGCAGTGCAAATCATTGTTGAGCCAATTGAGTGATAAGCGTAAGGTGAGTTTGCATATTTTAGTCCCAAAACATAATATCGCAGAAAAATTTCATAATTTATAATAGCAATTTCGTTTTGGGGAAAATCAACAGTTGAATGTTTAAAATTGACATATCCAGCAGAGGCGGTATTATTGTTAAAATAATTTCTTATTGTTGTTAAATAATTTGATTCCACAATACAGTCCGCATCAAGGCAAACAATAATATTTTGCCTTTCTGTTTCATAATTAAATAAAGATAGCGCTAAATCCATTCCAATTTTACGTGCTAAACCAACGCCGCCATCTTTTTCTTCCAACTCAAAATTGTTGGATGAAGCATCAATTAAATCAATATTTAATTTAGTGTTTATTTTGGTGGAATTTTTATTTGCCAATTGTTTTAAGTATTCAATACTTTTTTTATTGTCAATTTTTATTTCTTTGGAAGAACTTTTGAGATTATTAATTACAAATAAAAACAATGTCTCATCAAAATATGTGTCATCATTTTCAGCTAATGATTTTACTAACAATTTTATGTTTTCAAACTCGGATATTGCTGGAATTACAACAACTGTCGTATATTTTTGGTCTTTAGTTGAATAAAAATTCCAATTTGTAGAGGAATGCTTTTTTAAATATTTTTGAATATCTGTTGGCAATATATTATTCATAAGCTAATTGTTTAAAAAATTAGAGACTAATAAATTAGCTTTTTCAATTTCACTAAATTTCATCCAATTAATTAAAATACCTTCTTTTTCCATTTTCCGAAACCATGTCATTTGTCTTTTTGAAAACTGATGAATTGCACTATTTAGTTTTTGAAACATATCATTATAAGTCAATTTGCCATTTAAGTATTTTCCTATAAATTTGTACTCCAAACCAAAGGAATCTAATCTTTCGTATGAAATTCCATCAAAAATTAACTTTTGAACCTCTTCAATCATTCCATTTTTGAGGCGGTATTTTAATCTTGTTGTAATACGTTGTTTAATAATTTCGCGTTCCTCAGCAATTCCAATAACCAAAGTATCAAATTCAATTTTGGGTTGTTCAATTTTAGATTTATTTTCTGCAATCAAAATTGCGTTTATTATTCTACTTTTTTCCTTTATATCTGTAGTGTTATGTTGATTTGGTTTTAACTTATCCAAAATTTTAATCAGCTCATCTTCTTCTATGCTTGTTAAAAACTTTGCACGAGGTGAGCTAAAATCAACTTCACATAATTGGTAATTCATCAAAATGGAGTGAATATAAAGTCCTGTTCCACCAGTTAAAAATGGTAATGTTTTGTTTTTCGAAACTTGATTTATTGTGTTATAAAAATCTTTTTGGAAAGAAAACAAATCGTATTCTTCAGTTGGATTTATAACATCAATTAAATGATAAGTAATTATTTTTCCATTAATCAAATATTCATCAATATCTTTTCCAGTTCCAATATCCATTGATTTATAAACTTGCCGTGAATCAGCAGAGATTATTTCGCCATTAAATTTATTTGCTAATTGAACCGCAAATTTAGTTTTTCCAACAGCGGTAGGACCAAGAATTACAATTAATTTTTGCATACTAACAAATTAAGCAATAGGAAGATTTATTGTCAAAGTTGTTCCAATTCCCAAATCACTGTTTGCAGAAATACTTCCATGATGTTCTTCCACAATTTTCTTAGTTACCGAAAGGCCCAAACCAGTTCCAGTTCTTTTTCCATAGGACATAAAAGGCTCAAAGATTTTCTCGTTAAATCCATTAGGAATTCCAACACCATTATCTTTAATAATAATTGAAACCTTGTCGTTTACTAATTTTGTGGAAAGGGAAATATCACCGCCGTTTGGCATTGCCTCGCAAGCATTTTTAATAATGTGTTTAAATCCTTGATAAAACTCTTTTGAATCTATATTTACACGAACGTCAGCTTCATAATTTGTAACAATTTTGCATTTCATTGATTGCACATACGAATCAACTCTTTCATTAAATTCATTTAATGCTTCTGAAAGATTTACGTTATTACTGCGTAAAACTGATTTTCCTTCAGAATAATTTGAAGTGGATTGTACTAAATCGGCAATATTGTTCAGTTGTTCAAGAAGCATATCAACAACATTAATAACATCCGCAGAAAGATTTTTTTTCTTTAAATGCTCAGCATATCGTTTACTAACAAGAATTGGTTTTTTAATATCCTCAATTAAAAAATTAGCCATTTTGCCTAACGAAGAAATCCTTTCGGTTTTTAACAATTGCTCAACTAAATCGGCATTTTGCAAAGCTAATGCAGCATTTGTAGATAGGGCATAAAGAAAATTTTCGTCCAAGTTCGAGAAAACTCCGTTTTTACTATTTAATAATTGCATAACACCAAGAACATCGTCGTTTTTATTTTTTATTGGAAAGCACAAAACACTTTTAGTTACATAACCACTTTCTTTATCGAAAGTGCTGTTAAAACGAGAGTCAGTACTAGCATCTTTTATATTTACTATTTCTTTATTAGCTGCCGCCCAACCAGCAAAACCATCGCCTATTTTTAGTGTAATTCTTTTTGGCTCATTTCCTTTCAAAACTTTTGACCAAAGCTCGTTTTTGCTTTTATCAACCAAATATAAAGTGCCTCTATCAGCTTCGCAGATTGAAACAGAAACATCAACAATGTTTTTTAATACATCATCAATTTTTACATTTGAATTAACTAAATGAGCAGCTTTGTTAATTCTATCCAATTGGTCAAAAGTCATTGATGTTTGAAATGAATTATTCGAATTCTCATTAATTTCTTTAGTAAAAACGGGAATTTCTGGTTCAATTTCTTCATCATTTAAACTATCAATTTCAGGCTTTTCAATATTGGATATATCTTCAACAATTTTATCATCGGGTAAGCTTTTTTCTTCATTTAATGTAATTTCACTTTCCGTATGTAGCTCAACTTTATTTTTATTTTCTGCAAAATCAACAATATATTTATTTTCGCTTTTAACAGCATTTGCATTAATAGTTGCTAAAATTTCATCACTTTGATAAATTAGTTCATCAACTTCTGATTTAGAAAGCTCAACTAAATAAGTATTACTTATTGCAATTGCTGATTCACTTCTTGGCAAATTTGAAATAAATTCGTCAACTCCCAAAAAATCATTTTCGGAATAAATTATTGAGTTGTTAAACGAATTAAACTGACTTGGTATTAAATTTATTTCACCTCTTACTACCAAAAAGAGTGAATTATTACGCTCTCCAGCGCGGTATAAAAGTTCGCCTTGATTAAGTATACAAACGTTTCCAGAAATTTTATCAAATAACAAAGAATCAAAATCTATATTTTGGAAAAGTTTGTTATCCTTTAAATTAACCTTCACTAATGAATCCATAAATTTGCCTTTTAATTTTGAGAAACAAATCATTTTAGTCTTACGCTATTAAAATATGATATTTTCATAAAACTTGTCTAAATATATTTCATTTCAATAAGTTATGTTAATTGATTATATTTCGCATTCCATTTTTGAGGATAGTAATGATAGAAAGTATGACAGGATATGGCAGCTCAAGTCTGTTATTAAATAGGTTTACTATTGAAGCTGAAATTAAAAGTATAAATAGCCGTTTTTTGGATATTTCGTTAAGATTACCAAGAAGTTTAAATGATAAAGAAATTGAAATACGTAATATTATTAAGCAAAATATTAATCGTGGAAAAGTAACATTAAACATTTATCTTAAGAAAGATGGAGTTGAAAATGGCATTCCAAGTTATGACGAAAAAACGCTTAAAGGAATTGCTGATTTATTAAGAAAAATTAAATCTGATTCGGGTTTAAAAGAAGAAATTCAACTTTCGGATATTTTGTCATTTTATAACGTATTATTTAATGATTCATCAGAATATAGTGACGAAGAATACGAAATGACAAAAACAGTTGTGTTGGATTCTTTAAAAAAACTAAAAACTATGCGAGTAGAAGAAGGCGAGCAACTTATTGCAGATCTTCATAACAGAGTTAACAAAATTGAAAATTTGGTTGACGAAATAGTTTTAATTGGAAGAGCATCGGTTGAAAGTTATTTCCTAAAGCTAAAAGAAAGAGCAAAAGAGTTAATTGAAAATCTTGCAGATTATAATGACAGATTAGCAATGGAATTGGCACTTTTATCGGAAAAATATGATATTACAGAAGAAACAGTTCGATTAAAAAGCCATATAAATCAGTTTAGACAAACTTTAAATAGTGATTTTGAAGTAGGAAAAAAATTAAATTTTGTTGTTCAAGAAATGAATAGGGAAGCCAATACTATTAATAATAAATCCGTTTCACTTGAAGTTTCAAACAGAGGTTTAATTATAAAAGAAGAATTAGAAAAAATTAGAGAACAAGTTCAAAATATAGAATGATTTATGAGTAAAATTTTTGTAGTTTCAGCACCAAGTGGAGCAGGTAAAACAACAGTTGTAAGAAGTGTTCTTCCTAAATTTCCAGAAATTACATTTTCTATTTCTGCAACTACTAGAAGCAGAAGAGATTTTGAAATTGATGGTGTTGATTATTTTTTTATGGATGAAACAGAATTTAAAAAGAAAATTGAAGCTAACGAATTTGTAGAATGGGAAACTTTTTATGGTTATTATTATGGTACTTTAAAAAGTTTTATTAATTCGGAAATTGAAAATGATAAATCGGTTCTTTTAGAAGTTGATGTTAAAGGTGCTGTTAAAATAAAATCAGTTTATCCCGAAGCAATTTTAATTTTTATTTTACCGCCAAGTATTGAAGAGTTAAAAAAGAGATTGATTAAAAGGAATACTGAAACAGAAAAAGATTTACAAAAAAGGTTTGAAAGAGCCAAAATGGAAATAGATTTCCAAGATCAGTTTCAATATAAAGTTGTAAATGACGATATAGAAAACGCAAGAGAAAAAATTTATAATATATTAAAAAGTGAATTAACCAAGGAGAATTAAATGGCAATTCAACCAATCGATTTAAGAAAAATAGACGGTAAAGCCGAAAATATTTATGAAGCTATTATTGCTGCCGGAAAAAGAGCACGTCAAATTAATGACGAAAACAGATTAGAATTTAATCAGCTTATTAGCACAATAATTCCAGCAGCTGAAGATGAATTTGAAGAACGTGGCAATCCAGATCAAGAAAGAATTTCCCTTCAATTTGAAAAAAGAGAAAAACCACATCTAAGAGCTTTTAATGAATTATTAGATGGTAATCTAAATTTTAGATATATAGAAGAAGAATAAATATTTTTGATTAGCTAAAAATTGAATTTAAAAGAAAATTTAATACAATTGCTTCAAAATCAAAAAGAAATTTTTGGCGATGATTTATATACTTTAATTGAAATAAGCGAAATTAAATATAATAAGGAAGTTGAGCGAACTTTGGTTTCATCCGAAAAAAATATTAAGAAAGAAAAAAAAGAACAAAATCCAACAGTTCAAAATTTAACTAAATTTGATAGTATTTTAACGCTTGATGAGTTTAATAATAAAATTAATACTTGCCAATTATGTGGACTTTCTGAAACGCGTAATAAATTTGTTTTTGGTGAAGGAAATCCAAATGCTGATTTAATGTTAATAGGCGAAGCTCCTGGTGCCGAAGAAGATAAAAGTGGCATTCCATTTGTTGGTAGAGCTGGTAAATTATTAAATGATATTTTAATTGCTATTGGCTTTAAAAGGGAAGATGTTTTTATTGCAAATATTCTTAAATGTCGCCCACCTAACAATCGCGACCCTTTGCCAAGTGAAAGAGAAGTTTGCAAACCTTATTTGTATAAACAAATTGACTTAATAAAACCAAAAGTAATTTTATGCCTTGGTAAAGTTGCCGCAAACGTTCTATTAAATAATGACGAATCGCTCACTAAAATGAGAGCGAACGTGTATGAAATTACTGGAATTAAAACTATGGTAACTTACCATCCAGCTGCTTTGTTGCGAAATCCAAATTGGAAAAGACCAACTTGGGAAGATGTGCAAAAAGTAAAAAAGATATACGATGAATTACATAAATAAATATTCTGTGCAAAGGATTAGAAAAAATTAAATTCATTGCACACATAAATTCAGCAAAAAAATGAATTAGTGAGCAACTAAATGGATTCCGAAAAAGAAAATTTCAACTTTGAAAATCTAAAAACATCATCAAAGCAACCACCATCTGCCATTGAGGTTGAAAGAGAAATTCTTGGCGCAATGTTGATGGATAACGATGCAATTCCAAAAGTATTTGAAATATTAAAGCCCGATTCATTTTTTGACCCTAAGCACAAAATAATATTTAAAGCAATCCAATCCTTATACGAAGCAAATGAACCATTAGATACAGTAATTCTTTATGAAGAATTGCAAAAGCAAGGCAAAACGGATGAAGCTGGTGGTGCCGCATACATAAGCAAACTTGCTCAAGATATAGCTTCGGCTGCAAATGTGGAATATCATTCAAGAATTGTATTAGAAAAATGGATTCTTCGAAAACTAATTACAACTTCGCTTGATGTTGCAACTTCGGCATTTGATTCAAAAGAAGATGTGTTTGATTTACTTGACGAAGCTGAACAAAAAATGTTTAATATTTCGCAAGAAGGTACTAAAGAATCATTTACTTCAATGAAAACAGCGGTAAGAGATGCTTGGGAAATGATTGAAGCAATAAAAGCCAATAAACTTGGCTCCATTGCTGTTCAAACTGGATATTTTCAATTGGATGAAATACTTGGCGGCTATCAAAAATCGGATTTAATTATTATTGCCGCACGTCCTTCAATGGGGAAAACAGCATTTGCTCTTTCATTTATGCGAAATGCTGCTATTGATTATAATGTGCCTGTTGCATTTTTTAGTCTCGAAATGTCAACAGTACAACTTGCGTCAAGATTAATTTCTGCTGAAGCTAGAATGGATGCACATAGTTTAAGAACTGGTAATTTTAGAGATTCTGATGGACAGAAGATTAGTAGAACAGTACATAAACTAAGTTCGGCTCCAATTTATATTGATGATACTCCTGGTCTTTCAATTCTTGAAATGAGAGCAAAATCACGCCGATTGCATAAAGAAAAAGGAATTGGATTAATTGTTGTTGATTACCTTCAGCTAATGAATGCTGGAAGCAAAGTTGAAAGCCGTGAACGAGAAATATCGTTAATTTCTCGGTCATTAAAAGCACTTGCAAAAGATTTAAATGTTCCTGTAATTGCGTTATCACAGTTAAATAGAGCTGTTGAAGCAACTTCGGATAAAAGACCAATGCTTTCACATCTTAGGGAATCGGGAGCAATTGAGCAAGACGCCGATGTTGTTATTTTTCTTTACCGTCCAGAATATTATGGAATTACTCAATTTTCTAATGGTGATACCACCGAAGGTGTTGCCGAAATTATAATAAGTAAACAACGTAACGGTCCGGTTGGTGATGTTAAATTAAGATTTATTAAAGAATATGCACGTTTCGAAAATTTAGATTTGTTTCATAACAATGTTACTCCTCCTTATAGTAGTGACGAGCAACCACCAATGGACGATTTGCCAATTTAGTCTTTAAGTTATATTGAAATTATTGTGCTGTTTTTAATCCAAAATAATTCAATTTTTGGAGAAAGTACTTTTGAAAATGTTTAACGTGAACATAACACAAGAGAGTTTCTGCAAAATAATGAATCTGTCATTTCAAACCCGTTTTGTGGGTGAGAAATCTTTCAAATTGTGCGAGATTTCTCTCCCGAAAAAACATCGGGATCGAAATGACAAAGAGATAAATCCTTATTTTGCAGAAACTTAAAGGATAAAGACTAACAATTTTAAAAATAGAGCAATGCAAATATTTTGGGTTTAATTAAAACAATAAATTATTATTTTGTTGAATCAGAAATAATTTTAGGCTAATTATGAAAAAGTTATTTGAAATTTCTAACAAAGATGTAAAAAATGTTATCGGGCTTATGTCGGGCACTTCTTTAGACGGAGTTGATGTTGCATTAGTAGAAATTAGAAACAATTGGATTGAAACAAGAATTAATCTACTTGGATTTATTGAATATCCATTTCCAGAAGGACTAAAAGCAATAATACTTCGTAATTCAGTAAAAGAATCGAGCAACGTTGAGGATATTTCACAACTTAATTTTTTAATTCCTCAAATATACGCCGAAGCAATTAATACATTATGTGAGGAAATTAATTTTGATAAAGATAAAATTGATTTAATAGGTTCTCACGGACAAACAATTCAGCATCTTCCAAAAGCTACTAATTATTTTGAGCACCAAGTTGCTTCAACTTTACAAATTGGTGACCCCTCGGTTTTGGCGAAACTAACGGGCAAAATTACTGTAGGCGATTTTCGTCCAAGTGATGTTGCTTTGGGTGGACAAGGTGCGCCACTAGTGCCTTACTTTGATTTTTTGCTATTCCATTCAAACGAAAAAAATCGTGGATTATTAAATATTGGTGGAATTTCAAATATTACAATTTTGCACAAACAAAAGGGACAGAACAATGTTCTTGCTTTTGATACAGGACCTGGCAATATGATGATTGATATTTTGATGAAGCGGTTTTTCGATAAAGAGTTTGACGAAAATGGCGATATTGCAGATTCTGGAAAATTGAATGAAGATTTATTAATTGCTCTTATTACAAAAGATAGCTTTATTGAAATGGAGCCTCCCAAATCTACTGGCAGAGAGTATTATGGAATGGAATTTTTAGTTCCACTTTTTGATGAATTTAAAAATGTTGCTCCAGAGGATTGGCTGCATACAATAACAAAATTTACTGCTTATGCTGTTTATCGAAATTATGAAAAATTTGTTGAAGAAGAAACAAAATTGAATGAACTTTTTATTAGTGGTGGTGGGGCAAAAAATAAATTTTTATATCAATCCTTAGCACAATATTTTGAAAACGTTGAAGTTAAAGTAATTGACGAAATTGGTGTTTCATCCGATGCTAAAGAAGCCATTTGCTTTGCTGTGCTTGCAAACGAAACAATTTGTGGAAATCCATCAAACATACCAAGAACAACCGGAGCTAACAGATCAACTATTCTTGGTAAAATTTGTTTGCCATAAAAGGGATTTTTTTTATTTTGAACCAAAATGAGAACCGAAAGGAATTATTTTTCCACTATATGTTAAAGCGAATTACATTATATTTTAATAACTTACGCATCGTTAAATAATTTTTTTCTAAAAACCGAATATGCGAAAAATACTAATATTTACTTTTTTTATTGCATCTTTTTCCTTTGCGCAAATAAGCAGCCAAGTTGGATGGATGAGCAAGTTTGGATTGGCTGGTGGATTAACAACCTCGTGGATTTTCCCCAATTTTAATGAAATAAATAAACAACTTCCTTCATTTGGAATTAATGAAAAATTTGATGGTGGAATTTTAACTTGGGGCGGAAGCGGTTATGTTTATATTATGCTTGTTGATGATTTGCGAATTGGTGGAATGGGTTTTGGCGGAACTAAGTCTGTAATATCCAATTCAAATGGTTTTAATAGAGAAGTAAAATATGGCTTAAGTGCAGGAGCTTTTACAGTTGAATATACACTCCCATTTGTGAAAAGAGTTGCAATTTCATTGGGTGGAATGATTGGTGGTGGAAAAATTACTATTGAACAATTCCAAAATAAAAATGACTTTGCGTGGCAAGAAACTTGGAATGAATTTAATAATTTGAATGGAACTGATAATATTAGTCGTAAAATGGAGAACAACTATTTTACTATTTCACCTACAATAAATATTGACGTTCCTTTAACTAGGTTTTTTGCATTAAGAGTTGGAAGCGGTTACCAATTTACATTGAATGAAAGTTGGACAATTGAAAACGCTAAAACTCTTAAAAATGTTCCAAGTTCTGTTAATGGAAATGCCTTTTTTATCCAAACTGGAATTTATTTGGG
>Ga0210039_1000637_pt1 | contig 36437 bp, 35 predicted proteins | sample CryGeyCG2114_250_3_FD_185460 | JGI IMG/M metagenome (GOLD analysis project Ga0210039, IMG submission 185460) | Groundwater microbial communities from aquifer - Crystal Geyser CG17_big_fil_post_rev_8/21/14_2.50 (SPAdes) (version 2) | ecosystem: Environmental > Aquatic > Deep subsurface >...
AGTCTCTGGTTGGGGTTGCAACGTCTGGACGACCTCACCGCCATGTGGAAATTGTTGACCCGGACTCATGCGCCACATCTTCAAAGCCCCCCTGTGTCCAGCAACCCAGGTTATGGGTAAGGGTCAGTTTGCCAAAGGGGGATTTAAGCCCCGTTACGCGCCATGCGTCTAACGGGGGCGTGCCGCCTTGTATTCGGGTCTGGGTTCTTTGGCGAGGAAGCCGATTTTCTTTCGACGCGGTGCCGGAGGTTTCATCAACTCTCTGATTGCATCAAAGACAACCCTGAACTGGGTGTCGTACTTCTTCTCAAGTTCGTCGAGCTTTTTCGCCAAGTCCTTGTGTGACGCGATCATCTCCCGTAGTTTGACAAACGCCCGTATGATCTGGATATTCACTTCGATCGCCCGGTCACTATTTAACACGCTGGAGAGCATGGCCACGCCTTGTTCGGTAAAGGCATAGGGATGGTAGCGGCGACCACCCCATGAACTTGAGGTCACAATTTGTGACCTCAAGTTTTTAAACTCTTGAAATGTAAGAAGAAACATAAAGTCAGACGGAAAGCGCCTGAGGTTCCGCTTGACTGCCTGCAAGAGCACCTTGGTTAGTACCCCATAAAGCTCTGCAAGATCTCTGTCGATCATGACCTTCTGGCCTCGTATCAAGAAGATTTTATGTTCAATGGCGTCTTGTGGGATAAGATTCTTTTCCATGGGCATATCTCCTCCTGAGGTGCGCCGTATTTTTCGGGATGATTGATGCGGGCTGGGGCGCGATGTTGTTGTAAGATGACGGCTGCACTTAGGGCAGGCAATCATTCAGAGAGTGCCGCACAAGCCGTCCAATGTCAGTTAACTGCGGGGATTATACGAGGGAACGGATGCGAAAGCAAAGGGAAAAGACAGATCTTAAATTGATTGATCCTGGCCCGTGATCCGGTCGGGATCGAGAATCAGGTCGAGTTCCTCCGGAGAGAGAAGCCCTTTTTTCAGGATCAGATCCCGGATAGGGATACCTTTCTCTTCCGACTCCTTGGCCAGTTGTGAGGCGTTGAGATATCCGATATGGGGGTTCAGGATCGTGGCCAGTCCCAGGCTTTTCTCAAAGTACGACCGGCAGCGTTCTCTGTGGGCCGTGATCCCGGCCACGCATTTTTCGGCAAAGACCGGGACAAAGTTCTTCAGGATCTCCATGGACTGGAGAAGGTTGTGGATCATCACGGGCATCATGACGTTGAGTTCGAGCTGTCCGGACTGCGAGGCCATGGCGATGACCAGATCATTGCCCATAACCTGGAAACAGACCATGTTCAGGCACTCGGCCAGACTCGGGTTGACCTTGCCGGGCATGATCGAGGAGCCGGGCTGAACTGCCGGGAGGCTGATCTCGGCGAATCCGGTGCGTGGACCGGAGCTCAGGAGGCGCAGGTCATTCGCGATCCGGATCAGGTCCAGGCAAAGATTCCGGAGCATGGAGGAGAGCGCAGAGATCGCGGCCCGGCTCTGCATGGCCTCTCTCAGGTCCGCCGCGGGCCGGAGGGAAAGAACGGTCATTTCGCTCAGCCTTCGAACCATCTCTTCGCGGTATCCGGCGGGGACATTCAGCCCGGTACCGGCCGCACTCCCTCCGATGGGAAGTTCTTCAAGCGAGGGCCGGCATGATTGGAGGGCCTTGATGGATTTGCGGATGCATACGGCATAGGCCGAAAACTCCTGCCCCAGGGTCACGGGGACGGCATCCTGCAGATGGGTCCTGCCGGACTTGATCACGTCCGAGAACTCTTTGCCCTTGTCTTCCAGAGACAGGGAGAGCCGCGCCAGAACCGGAAGCAGCTCCCGCAGCATGAGAAGCGAGGCGACATGCATGGCCGTGGGGAAGGTGTCGTTGGTGGACTGCGAGAGGTTCACATGGTCATTGGGGCTGACCCGTTTGTAGTTCCCGCGGGTGTCCCCCAGGATTTCCAGCGCCCGGTTGGTTAGCACCTCGTTCACATTCATGTTGAAGGAGGTCCCTGCCCCGGCCTGGAACACATCCACCACGAACTGGTCCGCCAGTTTCCCGTTCAGCGCCTCGTCGGCGGCCTGCACAATCGCCTGTGCAATCGCAGGCTCCAGTAAAGAAAGCTGTTCATGGGTCAGGGCCGCGGCCTTTTTGATCAGGACATAGGCCCGGACGAGAAGAGGATGGGCCCGCGTGCCGCTCACCGGAAAATTCTCCAGGGCCCGCGCCGTCTGGATGCCGTAGTACGCAGAGGACGGGACCGCCTTCTCTCCCAGGGAATCCTCCTCGACTCTTGTCTTCTTTATCGAGCCTCCGGAATCCATCAATCTTTTGCCCTCTTTACTCTATCGAGTGAACCGACACCCTCACCCCCACTCTCTCCCTCGGAGGCTGTGTCGTAATCTTGATCTCTTCCTTATGTTCCTTCTCCCTTTTGGGGAGAAGGTGAGGATGAGGGGGGCTCTTTCCGGTCAACCCCTCACCCTTGCCCTCTCCCCATTCACGGGGAGAGGAAATTTATTGATTGCCCTAAACCTTGTCCCCAAAGGAACTGAATCTCCATAATTGTGACACAGTCCCTCGATGGAGAGGGAGTTTTTTGATTTTTATGGACGCCTGGCTAAAAAGCGGACCGAACATTCTGTTCCTGTATCCCTCTCGTCATTTAACAGGATCTCAAAATCCTCGAACAGGGTCTTCAACTCATCATGCTCCAGAAGATAGGCCCTGTTCAGCTCGGGACGGTAACGGAGTTCGTCCACGGTATAGGTCTTGTAGAGAAAGATTCCGCCGGGTTTCAGCGACTTCTTGATACGGGGAAAGATGGCCCGGTTCATAAAATAAAAAGAGGTGATCAAATCATAGACCTGATCCCCGAAATCAAAGTCCTCGGCATCGCTTTGTTGAAACAGGACCGAGACCCCGGCCTTCCGGGCCCGCTCCACTGCACGCTTCAGGCCGACCTGGGAAATATCCACGGCCGTCACCTCGAAGCCGGCACCGGCCAGGGTGATGGCATTGTCTCCGAAACCGCATCCGAGGTCGAGGGCACGGCCCGGCCGGATCCCCTTGATGCTCCGGACCAGGAAAGAATCGGGCGCGATCTCCTGAGGCGGCTCTTTGTCATTGTACTTTTTGTCCCAGCGTATCCGGTCCGCTTCATTCATGGGGCAGCCCTTTCAGTTCCTCCACCAGCCGCTTTCCCATGTCGTGGACGGAACTCATGGCCCCTTCCACATCAAGAATATCCCTGGGCTTCTCCATGCGTGTTGCGAAATATTCGCCCAGGTAAGAAACATCCAGAACATCAAACAGGGCTCGAACCGTCATCCTGGCCCCCTGGAAGACCACGGGTTTGTCATGGCCGGCGGTTGCAAGAAAGAGCCCCTTGCGGATCCGTTTGGGGTCTTCGGGAAAGAGCGGCTCTTTGAGAACATATTTGCGTGACCAGTAGCATTGACATCGGTCGATGATGATTTTCAGAAAGGCGGAGACCCCCATGAAGTAGATCGGAGAGGCCACCACCAGTCCGTCAGCCCGGTCGAGCATGGGATAGATCTCCTGCATCTCATCCTGGACGCGGCACCGGCCGGTCTTCAGGCAATCTCCGCAGTTCACGCAGGGGCGAAGATTTTGGAAACCCGAGGCGATGATCTTCCCGGTTTCGGCGCCTGCCTCGGATGCCCCGCTCAGGACCTGGTCCAGAAGGGTCTCGGAGTTGGCATGGCGCCTCGGACTTCCTGATAGCCCCAGGATATACAATGGTCTCACTTTAATTAAGGTTCTTCTCCCACATAGTGGGGTAAAAGGGTTCGAGGATTCCAGGGTTCAAGGGGTCAAGTGAAATACTTAAACTCAAGTAAAATCTCCAGAGAAAAACACTAGAACCCTCGGCCCCTTATGTTATTTTTAGCACTTCACTTGACCCCTTGAACCCTTGGCCCCTCGGACCCTCAAGTATTGAAAAGCACTTCACTTGACCCCTTGAACCCTTGGCCCCTCGGACCCTCAAGTATTGAAAAGCACTTCACTTGACCCCTGGAACCCTTGAACCCTTGGACCCTTATGTTCTCACCCATTCTTTTGGAGATAATCCTTGATTAAAGCCCCTTGAGTGTCTTCTCGATCATGCTTTTGTGCTCCTCCTCCTCGCCGCTAAGCTGCCTGTAGAGCGCGGCCGTGCCGGGGTCCTCGGAACGTTCCGCCATCCGGGTGTAGAGGTCCAGGGCCGAACTCTCCTCCTGCAGGGCCACGCGCAGAACCTCCTTCGCGTCCATGAAGAAGCGGCCCTGCACGTCCGATAGCGCAGCCTCGATGGTCTTGCCGCTCTCGGTGTATTCGGCAGGCATCTTTTCTTTGAACTCCGGAAAAGGAACCGGACCGCGGTCCCCGATAAAGGCATGATAGAGATCGTAGACGTCGTGCATATGCCTCTCTTCGACGTCGGCAAGCTTTCTGAACATCTCCACGGCGCTCCTGTCCTGTACGCGCTCGGATGCAGCCTCATAGAACGCATGGGCCCCTTTTTCAAGCCGGAAGGCATTCAGAAGACCTTCGGCAATATCCTCATCTCCTCGTATCATGGCCGTTCTCCTTATTCTTCCTCTTGTATGATCAGAACCTGACCGCAGAGAACAGAGTATTTCTCTGTGCACTCTGTGGTTAGCTTTTGACATGTCTCATTCGTCCGGAACACAGGCATCAGTCGGGCAGACCTCTGCGCAGTTTCCGCAATCCGAGCATTTTTTCGGATCAATGATGTACTTGGGATCCCCCTCGGAGATCGCCTCTTCGGGACATTCAGGGAGACAGGCGCCGCAGAGAATGCATTCATCGGTAATCTTGTGTGGCATAGTTTCCTCTCCTATAGATTAAAGGGTTCAAGTAAACATCCACGCCCAGAGGACGTAGCTTTGTGTTACCCCTGGAAGGGGTTTCCCTTGCGTCTTGTAGAAAATACGAAATCCTAAAATCTAAATCCTAAACAAATCCTAAACTCAAAATTCAAATGTTTAAAACCTCGTCTATATCTGTATATTGTACCTAAATCGTGCATGAGAGAATCTATTTCGCAAGCTTCAATTCTACACGTGATGATGCAACATTTGGATAAATAAGTCTTGAATTTTGGATTTCGGTCATTCGAATTTGTTTAGGATTTAGTGCTTCGAATTTCGAATTTTCCCACGAAATAACACGGCACAGCCTTTCAACTCTGACCCGGCCCAAAGGACCGGGCTTTCAGAGAACCAATAAAACGATCATATATAACAGATCAACCTCCCCAGCTTCTCCGTGAGATTGATATTCTCCCGATAGTCCACCGGGACATCCACGACCGCGGGAACCTTGGCCGCAAACGCCTCTTTCAGCGCCGGATGGAGTTCCTGTGCCGTCTGGACGCGGTATCCTGCCGCGCCGAAGGATCTCGCCAACTGTACGAAGTCGGGATTCCCGAAAGAGACGCCGTAGGTTCGGCCGAATCGGTTGATCTGTTTCCATTCGATGAGGCCGTACTTCCCGTCATTGAAGATCAGAATGACAAAAGGGAGCTTCATCCGGACCGCAGTCTCCAACTCATGGCTGCTCATCAGGAAACCGCCGTCTCCGCAGACGGCGAGGACCTTCCTTTCCGGGTGAATCAGCTTGGCGCAGACGGCGCCGGGGAGGGCGAATCCCATGGCGGCGAATCCATTGGAGATCAACGTGGTATTGGGTTCTTCAGCAGGATAGATCCTCGCAATCCACATCTTGTGCGCCCCCACATCCGAGATCAGGATATCCTCTCTCCCCATGATCCTTCGGATGTCGTAAAGGATCTTCTGGGGCTTGAGGGGGAAGGATGCGTCGTCTGCGTACTCTTTGAGTTCATCCTCCACCATGGTCTTGAGCAGCCTCGGGAAGTCATCCTGCTCAATCGGTTCGATTTCATTCATCATGTTGGCCAGGTTCGCGGCGATGTCTCCTATCACCTCGACCTGGGGGATATAATACTCATCGATTTCACTCGGCGTAAAGTCAATATGAACCACGGGCTTCTTCCCCCTGTTCCAGAAGGAAGGGGCGTATTCCACGAAATCGTATCCCACGGAGATGATCAGGTCGGCCCGGTCGAAACCGCAGGAAATGAAGTCCCTGGACTGAAGCCCGATGGTCGAGAGGGAAAGCTCGCTTTCCGACGGGAGCACCCCTTTGCTCATGAAGGTGTTGGCCACGGGAATCCTCGTCTTCTCCACAAACTTCCGGAGCGCATCCGAGGCCCGCCCCCGGATGACCCCGTTCCCTGCAAGGAGAATAGGCCTCCTGGCCTGCTGGATAATCTCTGCCGCCTTCCTGCAAACGATGTGATCGGTATGGGGCCGCTTGAAACCGGTGACCGGAAGGGGTTCGCCCTCGACCTCTTCAGCGGCGACATCTTCGGGGATCTCGATATGGCAGGGACCGGGTTTCTCGGTTTCCGAGACCTTGAAGGCCTTGCGGACGACTTCCGGAATGGTCCGGGAGATTCCCACCCTGGCGTTCCATTTGGTGAACTGCTTGAACGTCTGGACAATATCGATATTCTGGTGGGATTCCTTGTGCAGGAGTTCGCGGCCGGTCTGCCCGGTAATGGCCACCAGGGGAGACCGGTCCAGGAAGGCATCCGCCACGCCGGTCATCAGGTTGGTGGCGCCGGGCCCGAGGGTCGCGAGACATACCCCCGCCTTGCCGGTCAGCCTCCCGTAAACATCGGCCATGAAGGCCGCGCCCTGTTCCTGGCGGGTGCAGACAAACTCAATCGGGGAGTCAAACAGGGCGTCCAGGATATCCATATTCTCTTCGCCGGGCAGACCGAAGATATAGCGGACCCCTTCATTTTCCAGGCACTTCACAAAAAGTTCTGATGACTTCATATTTTCCTAAAGCCTCTCGAATTCCTCCCGGCCGGCGCCGCAGGCGGGGCAGACCCATGCTGTGGGAAGTTCATCGAACAAGGTGCCGGGCTCAATCCCGCTGTCCATGTCCCCTTCATCCGGATCATACACGTAATCACACATCCTGCATCGATAGCTTCTCATTCCCGTTCCCCCTCTTCCCGGACCCGCATTATTAAAACCTAATCACAGAGAACACAGAGTCTTTCTCTGTGCACTCTGTGGTCAGCTTTTAAGACTACCCCAGGCCTTATTCCTCCAGTTCGAACTCGCTCTTGGCGGCGCCGCAGACCGGGCAGCGCCAATCATCCGGAAGATCTTCAAAGGCCGTCCCAGCCGCGATTCCGCTGTCAGGATCGCCTGCATCAGGATCGTAGATATAGCCGCAGACCGTGCACTTCCATTTTCTCATTTTGCCCTCCTTATCTTGATATTACAGGTTTTCATAACCTCCCGTAATCACCTGCCCTTTAATGAACTTCTTTCTGGATTTCTTAAGATTTTTCTTGGCGAAGACGACCTTGCCGCAGATCCGGCACCGGCGGATCTCTTCGGCATAAAGAAAATCCCCTTCATGATTGTCCCCGTTAAAATAGACGGGCTTGTCCATGGACATCTTCGCCGCACCGCATTTTGGACAATTCATACCCTTCTCCTCATGGCTTTGTTGACCCGGATAGATTCAAAATCCAAAAACCTCAGGCTGTAACTTAAGAAATATCCCACCTCAGAGAACCTCGTCCTTCACGCCCCTCGAAACGAGGCTGTGCCGTAAAAGACCGAGGAGCACTTTGTTTATTGGGGCATCACTCCTTTTCACCCTCTACAGGGAATTCCGTAGGATCAAAATAGATTCCGGTTTTTTTCAGGAAGTCGAGTTCCGCTTTCAGCAGCCGGATATGCCCTTCCTCCATCTCCATCAGATCCAGAAAGATTTCTTTCTCCTCCCCCGGTTCCAGGACCTCCGCCGCCTCCCGATAAAAATCTTTCGACGCCATCTCATCTCCGATGGCCTGCTCAAGAACATCTGCTTCGCTCCCGGAATTCGAGATCTCCTCCCTGAAGTTCTCATCTCTTTTTTCAAAGATCGGATAGCCCTTTACAGCCTCTATGTTACCGCCCGTCAATAGGTCCCGGTAGAGATCCTCGATGATTTTCACGTGGTAAAGTTCGTCCCTGGCCAACAGCTCGAACATCTTTTTTGCCTTGGGATCACGGATGGCGCCGGCCGCACGGCTGTAAAAGAGGTTCCCGTCCTTCTCGGTCTGAACGGCCCTCTGAATGATCTGAACCAACGATTCCTTGTCCATTCCGGATCCCGATTGAATCTATACCAGCGCCTCGGCGGGCTGGTTGATATCCCCGACCTTTTTCAGAAACCTTTCCTGAAGCATCTCTTCCAGTTCCTGCTTCAGTCCATCCTTCATGTCTATCTTGCCGCCGGCCATCATCCCATGGCCTCCGGCCTTGCCCATGCCCCGTACCATGCCCTGCACCAGGTCTCCCGCGCCGCCCCGCATGTCGCTCGTCCGCACGGAAAGGATCATGGCCTTCCGGAAGATCCCCATGACCAGCACCCATTCCACACCCTCATGACGGAGGAGCATGTCGGCGACCTCGGCCACCATGTCCGGATTCCTGGTCCGCCCGATGGAGGTGACCAACGACGAACCGTGTATGCGGGCCTTCTTGAACGCCCGGTTTAATATCCTGAAATACTCCGCCGAGACCTTGGGATGGATGATCCGGTTCAGGATGTCCCTCTGCACCTTGGGAAACAGAAAAAGATAACTTTCCTGATCCAGGGCATCCGCGTTCCTTCCAAAGTCATTCGTGTCGGATTTGATCCCGTAATAGAGCGCCGTGGCCAGCCTCGGCTGGATCCCGATCCCGGCCTCCCTCAGATAAGAGGTGATGATACTGGAGCACGACCCGGCCTCTTCCCGCACGTCGAAAAACGGGACCTTCTTGGTTTCCTCACGAAGAGGGTGGTGGTCGATCACGACGTCCGGCACGACCGTATCGGGGAGGGAGTTGTTCCCGGTCCTGGGCTGAGTATCCATCAGGACCATGAAAAGATCATCCTGGAAACGGATCTGATCTACAGGGGTCATGGGAATCTTGAGGTGCTGGATCATCGACTGATTCTCGGCGCGGCCCACGATCCCGCCGTAAGAGATGATGCTTTCCTGGCCGAACTGCTCCTTGAGAAAATATTTAAACCCGAAGGCGGCGGCAATGGCATCAGGGTCCGGGTTATCATGAGTCAGAATCAGTACCCGTCTGGAAGGAACGACCATCTTCTTCAGCAGTTCGATTTTCTTTTGAAACCCCGTCATTCAGAACGACCTATGATGAGCATTCTCTATCCCCGTTCTGTGAATAGTCGTTGAATCCGTGGTACGAATGAAAAGGATTTAAAGTATACCACTGATATTTATTTTTGCAAAAAAAATCAAAAAAATAAATAAACACTTACAACTCGCTGATATTATTATCATTTATAGCCTGATCAGCGGCTTCCCGCACCCATGCGGCCCAAAAAGTCACGGTATTTTTAACATATTAATAATGTTTCCGACGTCTGTCAACTTCAGGGCCGGCCCCGAAACAGCGATAGGCACAAAAAGTTCTTGAACGTCCCGGAACTTTATATTACATTCCATGAGAGATGAAACCACAGAGTGCCGAGAGAAAGACTCTGTGTTCTCTGTGGTTAAGTTTTGATATAAAATAACTAAGGGAGGTATTCATGAAATCAACTGAAATCAAACCGGGGATCTTCTGGGTAGGCGTCATTGACTGGGGGGTCAGGGATTTCCACGGCTATGTGACCCCCAACGGAACCACCTACAACAACTACCTTATCCTGGATGAAAAAGTCACGCTCATTGACACGGTCAAGGAAAACTTTTCAAAGACGATGCTGGAGAATATCCGCAATATGGTTGATCCGGGCAAGATCGAGTATGTCATCATCAATCATATCGAACCGGACCATGCCGGCAGCCTGGACAAGGTCATGGAGCTTGCGCCCAAGGCCGTCATCTTTATTACATCCAAAGGGAAGCAGGGGCTGGACCGATGCTATGATACATCGCGCTGGACCTTCAAAATCGTCAAGAGCGGGGATACCCTGAACACCGGCAGGAAAACCCTCATGTTTCTGGAGACACCCATGCTCCACTGGCCCGATTCCATGATGACCTATGTCAGGGAAGACGGCCTTCTCATCAGCCAGGACGCCTTCGGGCAGCATTACGCCACGTCCGGCCGGTTCGACGACGAATTCTTAACCTGTTACTCGGTCTATGAACTCGAAGATTCGGTCAAGGACTACTATGCGAACATCCTCATGCCCTTCGGCTCCCTGATCAAGGCCAAGATCGCCGAGATCCAAAAGCTCGGGCTCAAGATCGAGATGATCGCCCCGGATCATGGAATCATCTGGAGGGCGGACCCCGGAAAAATCATCAACATGTATCTGGACATGGCCGGCGGCCGAGCGGACGAACGGGTGGTCATCATCTATGACACCATGTGGAAGAGCACAGCGCTCATGACCCAGCCTTTGATGCAGGGGATCCAGGATGAAAACATGGAGGTCAAGGTAATCAAGCTCAGGGCCACTCCCATGAGTATCGCCATCAAGGAGTTCTGGAAGGCGAGAGGATCTCTGTTCGGAACCCCCACGTTAAACAACATCATGTTCCCTTCGGTGGCCGAGTTCCTCGCTCACCTTCGTGGGTTGAGGCCCAAAAACAGGATCGTCGGGGCCTTCGGGAGCTTCGGATGGGGCGGAGGCGGCGTCAAAGAGGCCTATGCCGAGTTAAAGAGAATGGGCCTTCAGATGGTGGAGCCTGGAGTTGAGGTGCGCTACAGGCCCGGCGCTGAAGACGAATCGAGATGCTATGAATTCGGAAAGGACTTTGCCAGGAAGGTCAGGGAATACCATAGGCAGTTCTGATCTGATCATTCTCTCTTACACGACTGCATATGAATCCATGTCCGTCACTCTGTCCTAGGGTTCATTCCCGCCGTCGTGGCGGTGAAAGAGAAAATGTGAATGGATATGCTTGTGCGCATGGGCGCCATGAAGGTGAACATGCTCATGGATGAGATTGACCTTGAGAAGCAGTTCCTGGTCCTTGAGGATCTCGCCTGCGGCGCCGATCCTCTCCATCCTGTGCTCCTCGGAGAGGACCGCCACGTCGGCCTGTAATTCGTCAACGAGCGAGAGATCGTGCGTGGCCACGACAATGGTTTTCCCGGCCGCGTTCAGCGCAAGCATGAGTTCCACGAGAAAGCACTCCGTCCTCGGATCGAGGCCGTTGGTCGGCTCGTCAAGGAGGAGGACTTCGGGATTCATGGTGAGCACCGAACCGATCGCCACCCGCTTCTTCTCGCCTCCGGAAAGCATGTAGGAAGGCCTCTCCTTGAGGTTTTCTATTTCCAGCATTCTCATGACGCCATGCACTCTTTCTATAGCCTCATCTTCCTCAATGCCCAGTTGCACGGGCCCAAAGAGCAGTTCATCAAACACCGTCGGGGAGAACAACTGAACATCCGCGTCTTGAAATATATAGCCCACCCCTTGCCTGAAGACCCGCAGAAATTCCCTCTCCTTCAATGAAGCCTCGGTGACCTCCCGTCCCCTGTAGAAGACGCGTCCGGAGGAGGGATGTCTCAGCCCGCCCAAAATCTGCAAAAGGGTTGTTTTCCCGCATCCATTCGCGCCGATGACAGCGAGTTTTCCTCCTTGTTTAATCTTCACGCTCACGTCCGCCAGCGCCTCAAATTGCCGGTGGTAGCTGTAACGAATTTCCTCGGCATGGATGATATCGTTCATAGACCTCACCATAAGAGAAACCCAAGACCGATCACGAAAAAAAAGAGGCCCGCGAATAAGTCCGGGACCGTGAACTTCGCAGGGGCATAGATCACGATCTCACCCGAAAATCCCCTGCCTTGCATGGCCATGAATACCTCTTCACACCGGATCCGGGTTTTCCTGAACAGGATGGCCATCCTGCCTGCGGCCCAGGTCCTTGCATCCGAAGCAGCCGCGCCCACCGTCCTCCCTTTCTTCGCAAGATGCATCTCTTCGACACCTTGCGCAAAGATGAAGATAGACTTGTAAGTCAGTGTGAGCACCATCAGAAAGGCATCCGGCGCCTTGAAGATCTTTAAAGCCCTGATGATCTCGGGAAACGAGGTCGTATAGATCACGAGAAAAGAAAGAGAGATGGAATTCACAACCCGCAGCGTCAAAAGGGCAACGCTGAGCAGTCCCTCCCGTGTCATGCCTATGCTTGCGGGGACATGATAAATCCAGAAGTCATACGGCCTTGAAAGCTTACACAGCGGAATCATCACCTCTCCCTGGGTTATGATATTCAGGGACGAAGGAAGGGCAATCAGGAATCCGAACACAAAGCCAAAGAAAAGCGCCCTTCGATAGAAACCGGCAAGGTTCAGTTTTGACGCGGCGGCAAGCAAAAAGACAAAAGCGCCGATGAGCACTTCCGGAAGGATATCCTTCTTTACGCTGACGATGACCAGAAAAAATATCAGAAACAAAACCTTTACCCTTGCATCAAGTCTCTGGGAAAAGCCTTCCTGCTTAGCGGTCTCCCACTGGACATAGGTGGTCCTGATCAATTTGGAGAACTGCCGCACCCCTTTTTCAAGAAAGGAGGGTCTTGAAACCTTTCCCGTCTTTTCCGGGAACCTCAGGCGCGGTTTTTCCAGCAAGAATGAGGGTATATTACTTTTCATGTTTGATTAGAAACCTCGAAATCAAGAATACAATCAGCGCTGTTGCAAGAATGCCCAGAAAACCCGAAATCATATAGGAGACTATTTGGAAAGTCATGGAGGCGTTCTCACTGCAGAAGTTGTAATCGGGTATGGGAGCCTTCCAGAGTTCGGAATATTTCTTCAAGCCTTGCGGGACATACCCCAGAAGTTTCTCCATGGTATTCATCCCCCATTCACCCCATGCATCTTCTGCATGGAATCTTCCGGGCAGAAGGATACCCAGCGGGGAGAGAAGCGCCATGAGGATGAGTCCTATCCAGAGATTTCTCTGAAACCGTGTCATCTCAAACTTTCGTCTCCGATAATGCATAAACCAAATCCGGCTCGTACTTAAGAAAATACCGGAACAGCAAAAAGGTTACGACGCCTTCGATCACACTGAACAAAAGCAGATGTTCCAATGCCATAGCAGGAAGGGCAACCGACAGCGGATAGGGGGCGTAGAGAGGCCTCCCGTCGGCGCCGTGGGCAATTAAAGGTTGGATGCCGAACTCGATCGCCGTCACAATCGCTGCGCCGGAAAGTCCGGCATACCCGGATAGAAAGGCGGCAGGGAATAACCGAGATGGATTCTTTGACTTCCCACTGACGGCCTTGAACACCCAGTAGGAGATAAACGGCATCACCACCGCCATGTTGAAGCAGTTTGCGCCGATCGTGGTGATTCCTCCATCACCGAAGACCACGGCCTGAATGATCAGGACAACGGACACGGCGATGACCGCCGTCCACGGTCCGAGGAGGATGGCGATCATGCCCGCCCCGACCGCATGGCCCGTGGTTCCTCCGGGGATGGGGACATTAAACATCATGATGAGGAAAGAAAAAGCAGCAGCCATCGCAAGGTACGGAATCTGCTTTGTGGAAAGGTCCTGCTTGATCTTCCTCAGGGCAACGGACCAGAACACAAACGACGCCCCGTAGAGTGGGACATAGGTCTGAGGGCTCAAGTAACCGTCGGGGATATGCATTAGAACCTCCAGGTTATGCCCGCGAGAACCGAATCGTCAGTTTCGGGTTTGTTGAGTCCGCGCTTAATCCCGAAATTGATCTCAAGATTCTCCGAAACAGAGTAAATCAATCCCCCGATGATAAATGCCGGATCCGTATGGGATGATGGATCAGGATTCCGATCAAGTGTTACCATTATATTATTCGTGTTACCTTGTCAAGAAAAAAATTTACTTGAGGTGTTTTCCGGTTGTGGTCACCGAGAGTTTCCCATGCTTCACCCCCTTGGTCCCGATCAATTTGTCGGCAATGGCTCTTATATCCTTTGCCTTGCCTTTGACCACGATGACTTCAAGGCAGTTGTGCTCGTCGAGGTGGATGTGCATGGAAGAAATGATCGAATAAAAATACCGGTGCTGAAGATCCGTAAGGGTGTCTGTAAGCTCATGGGTCTCATGCGAATAGACGATGGTGATCGTTCCGACGGTCTCGGCAGTGGCCGACTCCCATTCCTCCGTCACAAGGCTGTCCCTGATCAGGTCCCTGATGGCCTCGCTTCGGCTCGCATAGCCTTTTTTTCTGATCTGCCTGTCGAACCGTTCAAGCAGCGGTTTTTCAAGCGATATGCCGAATCGAATAACAGCCATATTCGTGTCACTCGTTTCAAGAAAGGGTTTCTCATCCTGCCTGCAGTTTCCCCCCTTCGATGGATCGGAGGGGAGAACTTAAAGCCCATCTCTTTTTCTGGTTCATCTCCAAATTAGTGGGTAAAAAGGGTTCGAGGATTCCAGGGTTCAAGGGGTCAAGTGTTTGTTTTCCAGTGATTTGATCAGTGCCTTGAGCATCCGCTCAACCTCCTCGATATCACTCTTAAGTCTCTTTAACTTCTCATCCCTGATATAACCAAGATCTTCAGCGAGTAATACTTGTGTCTCCAATTCACAATTTGTAAATCTCCAAACATCATTGATAAGACTGGGGCCCTTCCTTTAACTCCTTGTAGTGTTTGAGCACTTCACTTGACCCCTGGAATCCTTGACCCCTTGAACCCTTATGTTTTCACCCACTCTTTTGGAGAGTATCCCTTTTTCTTTACCCGGCCGCCTTCTCAGTTCCGGCCTCTGCGGGCTCGGCCCCGGCGGCATCGGAGGTTTTCTCCTCTGGGGCGCTCGATGCCCTGGCTTCAGCCCGCTTCTCCAGCGCCGTCATCCGGCTGAGTTTTCTCTGAAGCCTCTTGAGTGTCTTGTGCACGTCGCGGAGGTCCTTGTCCCCGATGGGCTTTTCCGAGGCCTTTTTCTTTTCCATCACTTCTTTTTTCAGAACCTGAATCTTTTCCTGAATCTTTTCCTTGATGGAAACCACTTTCCCGCCCTTCTGTTTCTTTTCAGCCATTTCTGAATCCCCTTTTTTTGTTAGAGCGCCCTTCAGTTTCTTTGCAGGGGCTCCTAAATATGCAGGATGTGTATGCAACGACCCTGACAGTCTGGAGAAGATAACAGAATCCTGCTCCGCTGTCAAATCTATCTGAACCGCTAAACCACTTCTGAATACTCTTTGACCTCCCGGTCAATTCGGTCAGACAGTTCATCAATCGCTATATCCAAATCATACTGCGATTGCAGGCCGAGCCAGAACTCGGCAGAGGTCCCGAAAAACTTGGCCAGTCTCAGGGCCGTGTCTGCCGTAATCCGTCTCTTCTGCAGTACAATTTCATTTATCCTGCGAGGATGCACACCGATGTTCAGCGCGAGCTTGCTCTGGCTCAGTCCCATGGGATTGAGGAATTCCTCCAGGAGTACCTCGCCTGGATGTACGGGTTGCAGTTTCTTCTTTTTCATGATTTTCACCCCTAATGGTAATCTATGATTTCAACCTCATGAGCGTCCCCTGCCTTCCAGAAAAAACAGATACGCCATTGATCATTGATCCTGATGCTGTATTGCCCCTCTCTATCTCCGCCAAGCTTTTCCAGCCTGTTCGCAGGAGGGACACGTAAGTCATTGATGTTTTTTGCATTGTGTATCATGCGCAATTTTCTCAGGGCCACCTGCTGGATATCTCCCGGCAATCTTCTTGAACCCTCACGGCTATAGACCTTTCCCGTCTCTCTGTCACTGAAAGACTTGATCATAAATGGAAAGGTATAACGTTTAACGTTAGATGTCAAGTGTTAACCTGGATTCGAAGGGGATGGAAAATAACCTGTCCCCTTCTTCGGTGCATGAAATGGCCGGGGATTTTTTCTTTACGGCCGGGAAAACCGCTTGGCGGTTCAATCCATCTTCAGCAGAACCTTCAAAACGCCGGGGAGAGAGGCCCTTTTCAAGGCCTCAATGCCCTGATCCAACGGGTAGACGGCCGAGATCATGGAATCAACATCAACCTTTCTTCCTGCCAGAGCCCACATGGCGGGTTCGAAAGGGCCGCACCGGGAGCCGATCAGGGTGATCTCGTCCACAACTATGGATGAAAGATTGACCTGCACCGGAGAGGTAAGCGTGCTCTTCAGGACGATCCTCCCTCCCGGCCTGACAAGCCGCCTGCTGAGATCAAAGCCTGCGGGCGATCCGGAACAGTCCACCACGATATCCGCTCCCTGAAGACCGGCAAGATCCTTCTCCAGGACGGCATGGATCCCGAGCCTGTGCAGGATGGCCAGGTTCTCTTCATGGCGCCCGATCACGGTCAGCGCCGCACCGGAACCGCGCAGGACCTGCGCCACGAGCGACCCCAGCCTCCCGTCCCCAACCACCAGAATGCGTTCCTCCGGGGCGATCTCCGCCTGTTCCAGAATCTCAAAGGCCGCGGCAACAGGTTCCACAAAAACCCCCTGTTCATCGCTGAGGCTGTCCGGAAGGGGGTGAAGATTCTCCTGCGGGAGGGTCAGGTACTCGGCAAAGGCCCCGTCCCTCCCCTGGATCCCGAGAACGGTGCGGGAAGCGCAGTGGTTGCCGAGACCTCTTATGCACATGTCGCAGGCCCCGCACGGGCAGTTGATCTCCCCAACGACCCTCTTACCCATGAGTTCGGGGTCATCGCACGCCTCCACCACACCCGTGAATTCATGCCCAAGTATCCCTTTGAACCCCATGTAACCCTTGAGGATCTCAAGATCCGTGCTGCAGATCCCGGCCATCTTCACCCGGACCAGGGCCTCGCCCCGTGCCGGCGCCGGATCGGGACAGTCCGGCACATATCTGAGGTTCCCCTCAAAGCGAAGCGCCTTCATCGTCTTCCCCCTCTTCCGGTCCCGGCTTCTCCTCCTCATCCTTGCCGCCCGAAGGCTCATAAGACACAGGCTCCCCGGGGACCCGGTATCCTTCACTGGCCCACGCGCCAAGATCCAGGAGCTTGCACCGCTCGGAACAGAAAGGCCGGTACGGATTATCATACCAGTCCGTCATCTTCCTGCATATCGGGCATGGAACCTGCGGCAGTGATTTCCGTTTCATAACAACTATTTTTTTTCAATCACATCAACGGTATTTCTTCCGCCATCTTTATCTCGCCATGTTCGATCTTCGGATGACACCAGAGACAGTCAACCTGCTTCTGTGTCACATGCTTTTCGTGAATGAACTGGGTATCGGAATATCTTTCCGTCTTGTCCACATGGCAGAAGTAGCATTTATCTACAGGCGTGACGCCATCCCCTCGCGTGATCTCAACGTGGCATATATTGCATTTGTAACCTGCCTGTAACGCCGCCTCGTGGGAAAAGGATTTCCCTTTGTACATGATGGGCTTTGCGGGCGCCGAATGGCATGAGGGACATCCCGTAAAAGCCTGGTCGTGGGACACGCCTTTAAAGTGGCAGAGAAAGCAGACATTCGTCGAAACCTTCATATGCTCCCCCTGGACAATATCCGAATGGCAGCTCCTGCAGTGCAGTTTGATCCCGCGTTTCATTTCGTTGAAGTGCGTCTTATGATCAAAGGTAATGCCCCGCTTCGTGAACGCCACTTTTGATTCAACCAGCCGCTTCTCGTGGCATCCGGACTGGAGACAGTTCTTGTCAGGAACGTTCGTAAGGGGCCGAGGATTATATACGCCGGCAAGAAACATGAATTGCCCGACGAGCGCCTGCTGGGAGCTGTACTCGTGGCACTTGAGGCAAGGCACCATGTTGTGCGTTGATGTTTCCCATTTTTTGTAATAAGGAGCAATATAATGACACGAAGTGCAGCTCTTCGGATCTTTAAAGGCGACCTGTGAGATATAGAGAAAGAGCGCGCTCACAATAACGAATAAAATGACCACGAGAACAACAAATTTCCTGCTCATAAATTAGTCCCTCCTCCCGATAAGATTTACCCATGATGGTACAGGCGCATTGGATTGCATCATAGCACCGTTTCCGCGATCATGCAAAATGAAATGACAAGTATCTGTTTTTCAGGAGCCGGAAACACTGCCCCATTTCCCGAACAGCAGCAGCATGAAGAGAAAGTCATCACCCTCTCCTCGATCCCCTCCTCTATGAGCCGTTGGCCCCGAGCCATAGGCCAACAAGGGAGGGGAGGTCCACTATCAGTTCCCTCGCCCCTTGTGGGAGAGGGTAAGGGTGGGGGGTATGGTTAAAAGCTGGGAGTCCCCCGGCAGAGCCGGGGGGTGCCCTTATTTAATTACGCCTCATCTCTCAGATGCAGAAATTCCTGCAGTTCCTGTTCGTGATAGAAGGCCCGTTCAAAGAACAACCCCGCCGCCGGGGCAATGTAGCGGACCGGCCGGTCCGATTTCTCCGTCAAGAGGCTTCCGACGTCCTCCACCGCCAGGCCGTGCCGTCCCACCTCCACCAGAAGACCGACAATCCGGCGCACCATCTTCCATAAGAAATGAGACCCGATGATCCTGAAAAGGATCAAGCCGTCATTCTCGGTCAGTTCCGTAAGGTGCACCAGCGCCATAGTCGATTTTTTCAGCTCCTGTTTCTCGGCAAAAGAAACGAAATCATGCATGCCGACCAGGAGTCCTGCGGCGCGGCGCATGGCCTCCAAATCGAGCGGGTCGCGCACCCACCAGACATATTTCCTGTCAAAGGCCGATTTCCTTTTGGAGAGCCGGTAGATGTAGCTTCTGGCAATGCAGTTGTGCCGGGCGTGGAAACGCGGATGGGCCTTTTCCACCCGGAGAAGCGCCATATCCCTGGGCAGGGCGTCATTCATGCCGCGGAGGATGGCCTCAGGGGAAAGATCAGTCCTCACCTCCAGATGGGCTGTGTAATTGAGGGCGTGCACCCCGGCATCGGTCCGGCCGCTCCCCTGGATGTCCAGCTCATCGCTGCCGAAGAGAGTTTCCGCGGCCTGCAACAGGGACCCCTGCAGGGTCTTAACCTCGTGCTGTTTCTGCCAGCCGCTGTACCGTGTGCCGTCATATTCCAGGGTGAGCCTGAACCTGCCGGGGGCCGATTTATGGGTCATACCTCTGTCCCCTTCCTGATGTTACTCATGCAAATAGGGTCCCTTTTTATTCCTTCTGGTTCCCCTCCTTTGTACGGAGGGGAAAGGGGAGGTAGATCTGCATTCTTTCTACCCAACCTGACCTCCCCTTACAAAGGGGAGGAGAAACGTTTGTCCCCAATGTGTGCTGATGGCCGCTCTCCCATTTTCATGGTCTGTACCTGGTTAAAAAGCGATCCAACTCATTTGCAAAGGCCTGTCGATCACTCAGGTTCAACGTAGATGGGCCGCCGGTAATCACGCCGCCGCCTCGCATCTCACTCATAAAATTACGCATGGCCAGGCGCTTCTGAATATTATCTTCCGTATAAAACTCTCCTCTGGGATTCAGCGCGTGGCCCCCTTTTTCAATGACCAGAGCGGCAAGGGGAATATCCGCAGTTATGACCAGGTCGCCCTGTTGTATTTGCTGGACGATATTGTTATCTGCGACATCAAAGCCGGCAGGCACCTGGAGGGCCTTAATATAATTTGATGGCGGGGTTCTAAGAGGTTTATTGGCAACAAGAATAAGGGAAACGCCGACCCTCTCAGCGGCACGAAATAGAATTTCCTTGATGTCTTTAGGGCACGCATCGGCGTCGATCCAGATTTGCATTGCTTTCTTTCCTTATTGAGTGAATTGAGTATTGTGTCCCCCGAATTCCAGAAAACACGCTCTAGTGCGAGATTAAAATCGAAATATTTTTTATGAATATCATTCAATTATTTTGACCTCAATACTGGAGAGGCTACTTCCCGAACAAGTTCAAGAATCTTATGTACAGCATATTTTACTGTCCCTACGGTTTCTGCGGTATTGTATCAACTTCATACCTCATGGCCAACCCTTCAAAACTCATATTCAGCATTACGGCGTTATGAGGAATCAAGACGTATTTCCACGGCTTACCGCCGTTCTTGGTCGTATAGTCAGTCGCATGGCGGCAGTATTCCAGGGCAGCTTGCGTCTTCTTGGCAACATCCGGGGAAGACATATCCGTTTCCATTTTTGTTTCTACCATGTAAACTGCATCCGCCGTCTCGACCACGAAATCCGGCACGTATTGCTGTGAATTGTGGTTGTACCAAATATTGAACTGCCTCATGGCAGGCCGAAGCCATTTGAGAACAGCCGAGTCATCTTCAAGAATCACGGCGAAATCTTTTTCTGTCTTGGAGTCAAACTTGTAGAGTATGTGGCAAGCCTTTTGAAACCCGCTGAACACTTTGGACGGAATGGCCGAGGTGGGTGTAACGGTCTCTCTGAAATCATGAACGCCGTCGTGACGGCTCTTGGCGCAACTGGGCTCTTCTATTTTTGTGAAAGGATAAACCTCCGGTTTTTCAAACTCCGGTTCCTCCACATAAAAATGATCATCCTGCATCATCTGTGCATAAATATATTCGGCAATCGCCTTCTTGTGATACTGAACCACATTGATCAAATCATCCTCCTTTAAATAGGTTCTGAAATGGGCCACTGCCTCTCCAGCCAGCTTCATCAAAAGGAAAACTTGCTCATCGTAATCGATTTCCGAGTAATTGATCAGCTCGTTCACAATGATATTGTCAATCCTATCCGGCCGAATTCGACCATCCCCGGTCACGCTATCTATTTCATTGCTCTGCAAGGCCCGACGTATGATCTCTTCGGACACCGGTTGATAATTCAGGTTGCCGACATCCAGATCAAAATCTCTGAAGCCGGAACGGACTTCTCCGGTCTGCTGAATGACGATACGTGGAATTTCTATGATTCTTGCCACAAAATCCGCAACCACTGCATTATAGCGATTCTTGGCTTCTGCTATGATGTCGCCGGCGAAAAGATCTTTCTGCGGTTCGGATTGGAGTTTCTCCTCTATTTTCTTTATTGCCATATCTCGGATTTCAGGCCGGGAGAGATCCCCCGCGTGTCTCACGGACCGAGAAAGAGCGGGCAGTATGCTCAGGATGTTCTTCTTGGCCTCATGTCCAAGTTGGGCCTGTTTCTTCTCTTCCGGTTCCTCGATATTGGCAATCTTCTCTGCCTCTTCATGCAGTTCCTGTTCGGCAATGGAATGGGCTGTAACGACCTCCTTTGCTCCTTCAAGATCCATCTCATCGATCGTGATGATATGCTTCTGCTTAATAATGGAATCGGGCTGATTGGCCAGATCTACAATCTCCTGAAAACGGTCATGGGCTATAATCGTAAGCTTGTCCACCTTGGGTGCCCCGGTAATCTTCCCATAGGGAAGGCGTAAGCCGCGCCCGATGGTCTGTTCACGAAGCGTCATGGAAGCTGCCGCACGTAAAGGAATGATGGTATAAAGATTCGTAACATCCCACCCTTCCTTCAGCATGTTCACATGGATCACAATTTCAATCCTATTGTCCGGCTTTTCCAGCGTCAGTAGCTGTGCGATGTTCTCCTCTTTTTCCGAACCGGTTTGAGCCGAGTGTATTTCCATAACCTTGTCTGCATACCGACCCTCAAAAAAAGCCGTTGACTGAATAAGCTCTCTGAGCCGGGCTGCATGGTCCGTATCCTTTGCCACGACCAGGACAAAAGGCTTAACCAGAGATTCACCACTGTCGCGAGCATAAATATCGAGCGCCACCTTAGTGTCCTCATGAATCCTGAGGCCGTCTTCCAGCTTGACCCGATCCAGATCTTCATCCCCATAATTAGAGGGATCGAAATTCTTTCTCGTGGCCACAGCCGGTTCCTTCACAAAACCATCCTCAATGGCCTGGGCCAGAGAATATTCATAGACAACGTTTTTGAACTTGATTGTCCGGCCGCCCCGCTCCACCTGAGGTGTGGCTGTCAGTTCCAATCCGAGTATCGGATTCAGCTCGTTAATCACGGCCATGCCCCGGTCGGCCCGGTAATGGTGCGATTCGTCCATGAGAAGTACAAGATCATCAAGACTTGCCAGGTGATTAAAATAGGAATCCCCAAGACATTCGTGAAGCCGCTTAATCCTGGGTTCCTTTCCGCCGCGAGTTTCGGAGTTGAGTTTTGAGATGTTGAAAACATTGATGGTGACATCCGAAAACAGATAGCCTTCCTGCGACCGCTCATAGGTGTCCCCGGTTACGATACGAGGGGCATGTGCTGCAAAATCTCCGATACCTTTGAACACATATTTGGGGTGGGAGGACTCGGAAAGATCCGTAATCAGCTTCTGATATACCGTCAGGTTCGGGGCCATCACAAAGAAGTTCCGTATCCCTTTTTCGAGAAACAGGTACGCAATGAATGCACCCATCAGCCGGGTCTTACCTACACCCGTAGCCAGGGCAAAACAAACGGACGGGAATTCCCGCTCGAAATCCTGACAGATAGGATAGAGAGACTTTACTTTTTCGAGTTCGGAAGATAGATCAGGCGACTTCTTGAGCTCAAGCAGATCAACAAGCTTCGAGAGGATGTCAAGACTTTCCGACTGGGGCCTCCTCAAACTGAGGCGGCTACGGATATAGGAAGCATTCTGATTCATCTGTTTCTCCTCTCAGAACAGAGCCCCCTGACCGGGATTTACCTTTACCTTTGGTTTCACCGGCTTCTCTTCAGGGCCGGGCGGAATGAACTCCGGCGCCGTCTGCAGATCGGTCAGGTTCACGATATTCAGACTGTAGTCCTCCCGTCCAAACTCGCAGCGGCCCATGAGCATCTGGGGAATCTTCTTCACTTGAATATTGGGATACCGGTTGCGGCAGGGAGCAGAAAACTTTCGGCAGCAGACAAGTAGGTGTTCATCCTCGCCCATCTCCTCATGAATGCGGTCGAGCTGTTTTACGGTGAGAAAATTCGTGGTCGTGAAGATAAAATCCTTTTCCGTGGAATATCCTTGCTTCCAGTAGACTCCCTGACTTGGAGAATAAGTAAAACCTTCTTGCTTGGCCATAGCTGCAGCCAGCATATCGGCATTATATTCCTTGCTGATGACCCAGTTACCATGTTCATCCTGGTTCAAAAGGCTTGGCGCCAATTCGTAATATTTGAAGCCACCGCCGCCCTTCCAAGCAGCAGCCTCTGAGATGCCGCCTTGATCCGTGCCATCACAGACCTTCTGCAGGCGCGGCAGACAATGCGTATCGCAATGGTCGCCAAGCTCAATGCCTATCCATGTGCGATTCATTTTTTGTGCTACTGCCGCAGTCGTGCCTGAGCCAAGAAAGGAGTCGAGAAGCCAGTCGCCTTCATTGGTGGCCAAGGCGAGAATGCGCTGCAAAAGACGTTCGGGTTTCGGAGTGGCAAAGACATCATCAGCGTTGAATGATAGTGTCTCCTTTTTTGCTTCCTGATTATCTCCTACTTCCCCTCTAAACCATATTGTTTTTGCAACAGACCCTTGTTTAACTTCAGAAAGGAACCTTTTAATTGCAGGCACGCTATTGCCGTTTGCACCAAACCATATTCTGTTGTCATCTACATATTCCTTAAATCGCTCTTTTGATAACCGCCAACAAGAACTTCCAGGGGGATTAACTACACGCCCAGAAGGGGTTGTAATAGGATAATCATAAACAGCGCTATATGTTTTAACATCCAGCCCGCTTGGTTTCCATGGGCCTCTTGGATCGTTGTCAGGATTCTTATACCTCGAATCCATTTCAGCCGTTCTCGGCAAAAGGTTAGGTCTCCAAATATCTTTGTTTTTAGCATAGACAAGAATATGATCATGGCTGTCTGAAAGCCACTTTGCATCGTTCTGTGGTGAATATTTTTTCTCCCATATCACATTGTTCACAAAGTTCTTCCGCCCGAAAATTTCATCACATAAGACTTTCAAATAATGGCTTTCATCATCGTCAATAGATATCCAGAGTGTTCCATCATGGGACAACAGAGTGTGCAATATCTCAATTCTCGGTTTCATTAAGCTCAGCCATAATGAATGCTCCAATCCATCATCATAATGCTGAAATGCGTTGCCGGTATTATAGGGTGGGTCAATATAAACACACTTAATCCTACCCGCAAATTTCTGTTCCAGTGCCTTAAGGGCAAGCAGGTTGTCACCATGTATGAGCATGTTCTCAGCGTGCGGATCGCCATAAGACTTTTCCGGATCTTCGATCAGGATGCGGGGCTCGAGTTGCGGCCGATTGTCCTTGCCGATCCAGGTAAGTTCGAGTTTCTGTATTCTGTTTCGCCATCAAATTACCTTTTCTTCTTTTGACCAATTTGCAATTTGGTTGATAGCATCTTTGATTTCCTCCGGGACCTTTTCGGCGCAATCGATGCTATCTATCTTTTCCAAGACTTTGCTCGCTTTATGTTCGGCGTTCTTTCCTATACCCAAAAGAGATTCAAAACTTGTAGGAAGTACATAATTTTTCAGGCCGCCTATTGCTTCACTTACTTTTTTGTTTTCTTCGTCATTGCAGCTCTTTCCGTCAAGGTCGTAAAATACAAAAGTTGGGATCTCAAAAGCATGGCATATCGTGGCATAATGGATTATTTTGTTTTTTCCGTTGCTGCTTATAATTGTGGTGTCGACAAAAGATTGATTCAGCACTCTCGCTAACCGAGGCAGACCATATTTTTCTGCTGGACCTTCTACAAGCAATACACGCCGAGCAAACAACATTTCCGGATCACTGTCCATGAAAACAGTTTCATGCTGTTTCCATTTAGGAATATCGTCCAGATGTTCGCGTATTGTCTGAGGTCCCAGCTTGACATCCAACTTCTCCCGTCTTGGCGTAACGGAGAATGCATAGTCGAATCGGCTGATGCTTCTCCATTTTCCAAGATCGATGAATAAGGGTGAATGAGTGGAGATGATCGTTTGTGACTCTGTCTGTTTTAAGTGCCGTGCGAGATATTGTTGCAGCTGTGGATGCAAATGGAGCTCCGGCTCATCGATCAAGAAGATGACAGTTCCTTTAGCCAATTGGCTAAGATGTTCCAGTAAGAAATATGTGAATAGCATGGATACACCTGAGCCAAGTCCGCCAAGGTCAATTTGGTTCAGGCCATTTCGTGTCGACATAAAGCTTTTGGTAAACGGTTCTTCGAGATTGAGAATGGAGATTTCAAGATTATCGACCTTGGATCCTATCACTTTGAACATCCGTTTGAATACAGGTCCGACTAATTCCTTGTTGAGCCTCTTATCAACGCCTTTAACCACAGTGGAATAATAGTCTTCCCAAATAGGAGTGACAGTAGATGCATCCAGTGATTTTCTGAAACGCCAGTTCAATTCTTTTGTAAGTTTTGAAAAAAGCGAGTTAAAACCAACCTTGGACTCCTTTTGACGTTGCCCGTCGAAATAGAAAACATTTGGGAACCCTACCAATTCGTTGTTGTTAAGGGTAAGAAGGTTGCTTCGAACTTTTTTCTCATTGTCATTCTTGCGAGTGATTAGAATGCCTGATTGCTCGCCTTCCTCCACAATTTTTACACTTTTCGGAAGGTCAGTTAGAGACAGCCCCTCAGGAAGTAGTTCAGCAACCAAATCATTTGGATTCACGAATTCAACTGGGATGCACGATGCCTCGGCAACAAACGGCTCAGACAGGGCTCTCCCTGGAGACGCCTGTATCCGACGTTTAATTGTTACCTGAACAGATCGGCAGGGGAGGCTTTGAGAGACAAAACCATCGGGTACCTTAATAACGAAATACTTATCGAAGGTGACTGTAATTGATATATTTCCTTCATCTTCGTAATGAAAATCCTGTTCGTTAATCCGCGATTGCAGATAGTAGGGTGAACATGCCAGGTTAATTGCTTCAAGAATGGCCGTTTTCCCGGTTCCGTTTTCGCCAACAAGAGAATGGTAATCATGCAATTCAAAATTTAGCTTCTTGTGACCGCGGAAGTTCTGTATATGCAATGTTTGGATCTTCATATCACTTCCAACCTGATCGTGGTCAAGAAGTCACCCTATCTGCTTGTTTGATTTGCGTACCCAAAACAGAACTCCAGTAAACTAATATGACCATACGATACTCAAGCCGTTTAAGCAAAAATAACGTGAAATCAAGGTATTGAAATAATATTAAGCTAAGAAAGTAAGCTAAGGCCCGTGCAAGTAAGCTAATCCCACGTCCCCAAATTAGTTGCCGTGCATCAGCGCCCATTTATCTTCCGTGTACATAGATCCCCTAAGTCACCTTCCAATAAATCGAAAAAAGCGTTTCCCGCTGGACACGCTGGCGGAGACGAGCCTCAATTTCGTTTAGCAAGGCTTCCTTTCTTGCATCAACGTCGTCCTGGGATTTGTAAAGATTCATTCGCATCTCGTTTCGCAGCCGTTCCAGTTTCTTGATTTCCCGTTGGGCTTGAATCTTCTCCTCAAGGCGCAGGAGCTTCTTCGCTTCTGTCTTTCGGGTTTTGATATCCACATCAAGCTGCTTCAACCGGATCTCGAGGCTCTGTTTCAGATCTTCGGCCCAACGATCGAGCTTCTCCATCTCTGAATCAAAGTGGTTACTATTCTTCTCGGTTATTTCCTGTAGAATCCGTTCTTCCTGATTTTGTCGAGATGTTTGGAGTTTTTCCCATTCGTCTCCATCGCCGATATTAGCATCTTGTATGTGTGCGGGTAAAGAGAAGAGTCGTTTGCAGCGCTCTTCATCCAGAGGGTGACCGTCATCGGTTTCAGCTGTAAAAATCAGGTAGTCTTCGACCTCAAGCGCCTCGACGGTAAAGCGGTCCAATGCGAGCAGGCCACTCTTGCCAACCATGGGTTCGAGAATGGAGATTTTCACGGGATGATCGGTATAATGAAAATGGATCCGGCACGGTTTCAGTGCTTTACCGATAGCGGTCTTGATTACACGCTGAGCCAGGGGGTTGCTCGGGCGGTAGATATGTGCCTCCTCCACGTGTCGCCCCATCTCATAAGGGCCGAGGGGTACCTGGAGATTTTCGAAGGGGATTTTTCTGAGCATAAACTCATATCGGTCCGGCTTAAAATCGGCATTGCCGTTAAGGAGGTAGCGCGTCAGTTCCCAAAGTAACTTTTCATGCTTGTTTAAGTATTCGGCGCTCTCTTTGAGGTTGACGCGAAGCTTCTCGTGGACCTCCTCGTCGAAGTGTTCAAGAAGGTTCTGGCGGGTCATCTGCATACTCTCGTCTATCTCTTGAGACATTTCGGCCTGCAACTCGTCGAAGGAGGCCTGTATTTCATCAGGGGTGCGGCACTTCTGATAGATGGTCACAATGCGTTTTTCGAAATCAATGCCGGATTCGATGCTCCCAAGGACTTCGTCGCTTGCTCCGAATACTCCGCTGAAAAGCCGAAACTTTTCAGAAAGTAGTTGATAAACACGCTGGTCTGCGGCATTCTTTTTGTTGAGAAAGTTCACCACGACCACGTCATGTTTCTGTCCGTAACGGTGACACCGGCCGATCCGCTGCTCAATCCGCTGAGGATTCCAGGGGAGATCGTAATTAACCACCAACGAACAAAACTGAAGGTTGATCCCCTCTGCAGCCGCCTCGGTGGCAATCATGATCTTGGCGTCATTCCTGAAGTAGTCCACAAGGGCAGAGCGAATATCTGCCGTCCGAGATCCTGTAATCTGATCCGTGTCCGCATGGGCTTGTTTCCAATCTGTATAAATTTCCTTTGATTTGGGATCATTATTCGAACCATTAAACAACACGATCCTGTCTGCATATTCAGTCTTTCCAAGGATACGTAAGAGATAGTCCTGGGTTCTCCGGGATTCTGTAAAGATGATGGCTTTTTTGGCCGCACCCAGGCCGGCCGCTTTATCGAGCCCGATTTCCAGAGCTTTGAGCAGGCTCCGGCCTTTGGCATTCTCTGTTATAGAAACGGCAAGGTCCCGAAAAGCTTCCAGATCCTGAATCTCATGCTCAATGGCTTGGATATCTTCTTGAGATAATGGATCCTGCTCGGGCTCAGATTCACTCCATTCGTCTTGAAGATCCTCGAATGACTCGAAGTCCTCGGAGAGTTTGTCTTCCGCCTCTTTCATGGCCTTTTCGTTTTTTTGAAGTCTGGCCCTGAGTTTCCGAATCAAGGAATCGAGTGCCCCGGCAATGGCAAAGGTTGAAGAGGCCAAAAGCTTGCGGAGGACAAGAGTCATGAGGCTTCGCTGACTCGCAGGAAGCGCCTGGAGGTTCTCGCGGCGGAGATATTCGGAAACCATTTCGTAAAGGACCTCTTCATCCTTGGTAGGAACAAACTCCTGCGTAATGGGAATTCGGTTGGTGAAACGAATATATTCGAGAACTTGCCGTCGAAGCGTGCGTTTACAGACCGGGGTCAAACGGGCCTTGAGCTCTCCATAGGTATCGGAATCCGCCAAACGTGCATATTGAGAACGAAAACTCTTAAGATCTCCGAAAGCATAATCGTCAACAAAGCTGACCAGACCATATAATTCCAGTAATGAGTTCTGCAAGGGAGTTGCCGTAAGGAGGATCTTTGGAACTCCTTGAAGCACTTCTTTGAGTTGACGTGCAATCTTGTTGGATGGCTTATAAACATTTCTGAGCCGATGGGCTTCGTCAATAACCACGAGATCCCATTTAACCCTGGTGAGGAATTCCGCTTTGCTTCGGGCAAAATGGTATGAGCAAATAACGATGTCTTTTCGGTCGAATGGGTTGCGGGCGCCTTTCTTCTGGGCCATGTTAAATGTGCGGGCTTCGAGAATGTGAGAAGGCAGGAAGAACTTGTCCTGAAGCTCCTGGTGCCACTGCTTTCGAAGACTCGATGGGACAATAATCAGAATTTTGCGCTTCCGCTCCGCCCACTTCTGGGAAAGAACAATGCCTGCTTCAATAGTTTTCCCCAATCCAACTTCATCCGCAAGGATCGCACCTCTCGACAAAGGGGATCTAAATGCAAAGAGGGCCGCTTCGATCTGATGTGGGTTTAGATCAACCTGGGCATCCATAAGTGTTGAGGCCAGCTTCTCCACACTGTTGGAAGGACAGCGCTTGATCAACTGATGGGCATAGTATTTGGCATGGTAATCGGTTATTGCTGTGACATTCATTTGAGTTTTGTCGATTGTGCCTCACCCGTGTCGAACCTTGAATCATGAATCAGGAACTTTACTCAAAAACAAAAAACCGTCTCTTACCCAATGGCCTCACCCATTAGATATCCGACGGTTCCATAGAAGCAGTCCCCCTCTATTAATTCAGCCAACAGCGATCAGCGGTCAGATCTCAGCTATGACCTGACAGCAAATTCTCCAGCCGGGATCATCATGCAGAATTCGGCCCAGTCTGCCGGAATGCGGGGATTATACGAAGAAATGGGGATGGAGGCAAGGAAAAAATAGGAGGACAGATTAAGACCAGTGGGCAGTAAGATCAGAGGAGAGCGTAAAGACAGAGGTCAGAAAACGGAAGACGGCAAGAGATAGAGGACGGACAGAAGAAGAGGACGGACGACCCCATTAAAAACTCAGTTTCTAACGGGGCAGGCGGAACAGAAAGAATCACTTCACTGCCGTGAGATCATTCATATAGGCCGCAAACTCATTATAGACATTCACCATATTGTCATAGGCCTTGTTGGCGCCGATCAGATCCTCTGCAAGGGACTCCCCGGCAAGGTCAAGAGCCGCTGCCCTCAAGTCTCCAGAGAATTTCTCTATCTCCCGCCGGACCGGCTTCTCAACCTGGTCCCGGATGAGGCTCGGGATCCTCTCGCAGAGTGTTGCAATCAGCCGTCCTTCTTCCTGTGCCCGCTTGATCTCTTTGCCCTCGTCAAGAATCACGCGGATCCTTTCCATGGTGTCATTGACCCTGTTGAGTATGCTGATGATATCACTCGCTGTCCGGATCAGTGCATAACCGGCCAGGATGAAGCATCCCTGAAGGAGAAGCCCTGCAGCCGCTGCGGCAACCCAGATACGAAATGACTTTCTCATAATTTCTTCCTTATAGTTTTTTTATTCATCAGGGAAGCACCCTTCCGGAATGCATCTCGGCCAATCCCTCCCCGACGGTCCTGGGTTGGAAACCGAGTTTGTTGAATTCTTCGGCACGCAGGGAGCAGTCCCGGCCCCGGGGGACGTTCCCGGGGAGGTCGGCCATCAGGATCGGCCTGATCAGGTCCCGTGAATAGCCGAAGGCCTCTGCAAACTTCAGGCCGAACTCATACCGGCTGAGACGATCAGGCCCCCCAAGATGCATGATCCGGTTCTTCACCCCTTTCTTCAGGAGGGCCCGGACCGCGGGGCCCGCATCCCCTGCATAGAGGAAGCTTCGGAACTGGTCCCGGAAAAGCCCGCAGACCCTGCCCGCCTCAAGGTTCCCGGAGAGCCAGTCCACGAAAGAATCACTGGCGCCGGTTCCCCATCCGTACATCAGTGCGGTACGCAGGATGATCCACCTGTCGCAGAGGCTTCGAACCAGATTTTCACCCTTCAGTTTGGTTTCCGCGTAATAGTTGCAGGGACGAGGCGTATCGGTCTCGGTGTAGGAGCCTCGTTCCCCGTCAAATACGAGGTCCGTGGAGATGTAGATGAAAAGGATCCCGTGTTCAAGGGCATAAGCCGCGAGGTTCCCGGTCCCCTGCACATTGATTTGATATGCGGCATCCCGGTCCTTTTCACACTGGTCCGGATTGGAGACCGCAGCGGTGTGCACAATCACATGGAGTTCCCTGCCGCTGAGGGCGTCCCTGACTGAGTCCGGGTCCGTCACATCAAGACGCAGCGTATCACAGTGAGGAAGAGTTTCCGGATGGCGCAGATAGCTCCCTGATACGGTATAGTCCCTGTCAAGACCGCGTATGAGATGACTGCCCAGAAAGCCGCTCGCCCCGGTGATCAGGATTCGAGTCTTTTGATCCTTCATGATACAAGATGCTTCTGCCGCAGGAACAAAGAGACTTCACGGACCAGGGAAAGCGCCCGCAGGGCATCTTCTTCGGGCAGGCTTCCCATGCCGCAGGCGGGCGTGATCAGGCCTTGCGTCAGGAGCCTCTCCCTGTCCACGCCGAGCCGGGCGAGGCTTTCCACCCCCTGTTCAAGACGTTTGGCCAGGCTCTCCGTGCTCTCCTTGCGGACCGAGGCGGATGTGGGAACAATCCCCCAGGCCAGGACCCCGCCTCGAGCGAGGAAGGATTGAATCTGTTCGGGATAGAGGGCCATCCGTTCCATGAAGTGAAAGGCATCGAAATTGACGATTTTCACATTCGTCTCAAAGAGCAGGGACCAGTCGGTATTGCCGCAGCAGTGGACCCCGGCGATCCCGTCCGCCTCATGGATCTTATCCACCACCATGTTGAGGGAGCGGATCCCATCTTCCCGGCTGATGTTCATACCCGTGGTGCCGAAAGCGGCCATATAGGGCTCATCCATGAAAATGATCGTAGGCACCTTAAACTCCCGAAGCAACCGGATCTGATACAGGGCCTTCATGGCCGCGAGACGGCAGACCACATCCGCGAGGTTGGGGTCATAAAAAATGGCGGCCCCCTTTTCATCCTTGACTGTGAAGCCGAAGGTGATGGGACCGGTCACGTGCCCTTTGGTGAAGCAGAGGTTCTCCGGCCGGTGACGGCGCAGGCCGCGGATCATGGCATCCAGCCCGGCCGCGTAGTCGGGCGTAATGGCGAAATGCTCGATGTCTCCTGCCATCTCCTTTTCGTAAAACCTTTCCATCTCATCCATGGATCGAGCGGTCTCCACAAAGACCCGCTCTTTTGCCGCATCCTCCACGATCCCGGGGAATCCCTGGGTGTACTGGGGGACCATCTGCTCCCGGAACCCTCTCTGGGGAAGCTGGGGCCAGAAGGGGATCTCTTGCAGGTATTTCAAAACCTCGTCCATGGCCTTTTCCGGATCGGCCATGGGAAGGCTCCCGATGCCTGTGCTCAGGAAGCTGCCTCGAAAACTCATTGGGGAATCCTTTCCAAACAGTCTCCCCCCTTTCGCAAAGGGGGATGCTTCCTTAGTGGTCCTATTCGTAAATACGGTCGTATTCGAGCCTGCCTGTGCCATGGCAGACAGGTGCCGTAGGACGGACTCCTCGGCGTTCCGCTCCTTGCGACGTACCGCAGGGGGTACGCCTCAGTCGCGCGCCTTGATGAGTCCGCCCTACGGCGCTCTACCGGTAAGCCGAGTACAAGTCGGTACGTTACCATATTTACGAACAGGACCACTTAGCCGCCGAATTGATTCGTGTTTTTTCCCATCTACTCCAGTTTCCTTAAGTATGCGCTCGACACATACTGGAGCATCATCCGGTTGGTGTTGAAAAACGATCCGTTGAGGCTGAGACCGTTCAGCATGATTTCGATCCACCTTTCCCGGTCTTTATAATAGAGGGGGATAATGATCTTCTCCAGCTTTTCGTAAAGATCATGCACGTCGGCCTCGTCCGTGTTCATGTTCGGCGATACATCCGTCGGCCTCGGCCCGATGGACCATCCCGTGATCCCTTCACGGTGCCCTTCGATCCACCAGCCGTCGAGCACACTGAAGTTGATCACGCCGTTCAGGGTTGCCTTCATGCCGCTTGTGCCCGAGGCCTCCTGAGGCCTCAGCGGATTGTTCAGCCAGATATCCACACCCGAGGTTAGGAGTTTCCCCAGGGAAAAGTCGTAGTTCTCCAGATAGACGATCGGAATGGTTCTGCCAAGGTCCTTGCTCAGGGTCACGATCCGTCTGATCAGGTCCTTGCCCGGCTGATCCTTGGGATGCGCCTTGCCGGCGTAGATGATCTGAATCCTTCCCGAGTCACGGGCGATTCTTTTCAGCCGCTCTATGTCCCTGAACAGGAGATCCGCCCTCTTGTAGGCCGCGGCCCTCCTCGCAAAACCGATGGTCAGCGCCTCCGGATCCATTTCCAGACCGGCCTTTTCCCGGACATAGCTTAGCAGTTCTTTCTTGCATGCCTGGTGCGCCGTCCAGACCTGATCCGGCGGAATGCCCATGGCCTGCCGGAGGAGAAAAGAATCCCCCTCCCAGCCCGGGACATACCGGTTCATCAGGGACTGAAATTCCTTTGACATCCAGGTCCCGACATGAACCCCGTTGGTGATGGAGTCGATCTCGTATTCCGGGAACATGGCCTTGGAGACCTGGCCGTGCTTCTTGGCCACACCGTTGGCATAACGGCTCAGGTTCAGGGCCAGAAGGGTCATGTGAAAATCCTGCTCGCCGCTCAGCCGGTCCACGACCTCAAAGGGGATGTCATGAATGAGATAGGGGTCCTCCCCTGCCCTAATGTTCTCCTTTCTCCGGCCCAAAACCTTCTTGACCAGGTCAAAGGAAAACCGGTCGTGCCCGGCAGAAACCGGGGTATGGGTGGTGAAGACACAAAGGTCCTTGACCTTGTCGGGATCCCACCGAGCCTCCTCAAACCAGACCGATTCCGGGGCCTTTTCATACATGCGGAGGAGTTCCAGGGTGAGGAGGCTCGCGTGACCTTCGTTCATATGGTAGGTGGTCAGATGGTTGTATCCCATGGCCCGAAGCATGCGGACACCGCCGATCCCCAGCACGGCCTCCTGTTTTAACCGATACTCTTCATCCCCGCCGTAGAGGCAGGAGGTGATCCCCCGGTCCGCCGGATCATTGTCTTCAATGTTGGTATCCAGAAAATAGACCGGAACACTTGAGCCGGAAGCTCCCTGGATCAGGTAACGCCAAGCCCGGATGGAGACGTCTCTGCCGCAGATCTTGATCTTGACCAGGTAGGGGAGGAGCTTCATGCAGGAAGACGGGTCCCAATCCACGGGCTCTTCGGTCTGGTTGCCCCGATCGTCGAGCTTCTGGATGAAATATCCGTTCTCCTCCAGCAGGGTCACGCCGACCACGGGAAGCTGGAGGTCCGCGCAGGACTTCAGGGTGTCCCCGGCAAGGATCCCGAGGCCCCCGCTGTAGGTCGGGACCTCCTGTTCGAGCCCTACCTCCATGCTGAAGTAGGCGATCTTGACCACAAACCGGTTTAACTCCTCAATCTTTTCACTTTCGAGAGTCATTATTTCCCTTTCATCTTCTCTTCCTGGTAGCAGTGCACGGGCCCTTCAAAGATTCTGGTCATGCATTCATTGCAGGAGATGCACCGGGCCGGAAGCCTGTCTCCCTCCTTCCACCGCTTGACCAGGAGGGGTTCCCGGATAAACGGCCTGCACATGGAGACCATGTCCACGTGCCCGACATTCAGGATCTCATTCAATCGTTCGAGGGACCGGATGCCCCCGACCAGGATCAGGGGGATCTTGGTCTCTCTTCGCAGGCGCACTGCGTTGGTGAGGAAATACGCCTCATCTTTCCTGAATTTGATCTTGGTCCGGCTGGACAATCCCGTCTCATAGACCCCGCCGCTCACTTCAATGGCCGCAAACCCCTTTTGATCGAGAATATGAACGATTCGGCCCGCCTCTTCCACGTCAAGCCCGCCCCGCAGCCCCTCTTCGGAGTTCAGCTTGAGGAGCACCGGGAAATCCTTGCCGCATCGGGCCCGGATGCGGTCGAAGATCTCTACCAAGATTCTAACACGCCCTTGGGTGGAACCGCCATAATCATCGGTCCGGACGTTGGAAAATGGAGAGAGGAAATTGCTGAGCAGATAACCATGCGCCGCGTGAAGCTGCACGCCGTGGAAGCCGGCCTTCTTTGCCCTCTCGGCCGCGGACACAAAGGCCTCCATGACCTCTTTGATCTCCTTCACGCTCATCTCTTTCGGAGTCAGTTTCATGGATCTGGAATAGACCGCCGAGGGAGCGAGGACGTCCCGGCCTCCGATCAGGTTCGGCATGGTCTGCCTCCCGCCATGGGAAAGCTGAACCACGGCATGCGCCCCGTGGTCACGGAAAAGCTGAGCGAGCCGGGTCAGACCCGGGAGATGATCGTCACTGTAGATCCCCAGGGCATTGGGCGCGGTCAGCCCCCAGGGGTGGATCATGGCGTTGCCGGTGATGACCAGCCCGATCCCTCCGCCGGCCAAGGCCGTATAAAAGCGGATGAGCTCATCGGTGACCTTGCCGTCCGGCTTACATCGGTTCTCATACGTGGCCGACCGCACGGCGCGGTTTGGAAGATGCATACCCCCGATGGTCACGGGTTCAAAAAGTTTCATGATCATTCTCCCTATAAAATGCTTGCATTCTCTCTGGCGGCCGCCATGTCAAAGATCGGAAGGACCGGCGCATCTTTGCCGAGCACTTCGCGGATCAGGAATTGCGGCGCGCTCCTGTAGCGGACCGTGGCCTGGATCTCGATCTCGCCTTTGAAATCCTTGGGCGGCACAGAGGCATAGGACTCCACCGAGTATCCCCTGGGCCGGATCCGCTTGTCGGACAGGACCTGCACAGCGGCCGGTAGGAAGTAGGTCGGCTTTTTTTCCTTGCCCCCCTCGCCCAGGACGGTCCTGTAGATCACCGCATCGGGATCAATCTCCCCGTCCTTGTCCAGTGCGCCGGACTCATAGAGGAGATTTCCCGCTTTGTCTTTGACGGTCACATGGAGCCACATCTGGCGCACATGGGTCAGGCCCGTGGGGAGATAATGGCCCGCCCCCACATTCTCCACACGCACTTCAAAGCGGAGAAGCTCTCCCTGCTTGACAGGCCCTTTGATCGGCTGGATGGCAACCGTCACGGCCTTGGACAACCGGTCTTCGGCCATCCTGGCCCATTGATGATTTCCGAGAATCTCTGTAGTAGCGGCGTTCCCGCCCACGAACCAGTGCTGCCAGATGTGCGGGCGGCGTTTTGCCCCCATGCCTTCAGGCGCGGCAAAACCCGGGCTGTCCGGAAGCGCCGTGATGCCCGTGGCCGCGACATCAGGAGTCTGCCGCATGTGGCAGTCCTGGCAATGCGTGGAGGTCTTGGGATCGCCGGTATTGTAAGGCCCGGTCCTCCATTCGGTGTAGGTATTTTCGACCGGCATGATATTGTGGGCATGGGCCACATCATGGCACATGCCGCAGAACTCGGACCGGGTGTGAAGCTCGGAGTATTGTGTCCCATGGAAAGGGGATTCGGCGTCATTGAACGGGCCGTATTTGGTCCCGGCTTCATTTTCATATGCCTCGCCGGGCTGCAGGATGAAAGCCCCGTTTCCCACGCCGGCGCTCTTGGACACGGAATGGCAGACATCGCAGAATACCCCTGCCCTGCCGGTTGCGGAAAGGTCACCTGTCAGGTACCGTGCCTGCTCATTAGCGAGGTAGCCCACCGGCGTATGGCAGCGGGAACACATGGCCGTCTCCTCTTTTTCATGGCCGGTACGGGATTTCTCAATGTAGGACTTGTAGACCGCAATAAAGACCGGATCTTTCCATGCATTGGCCATCATGGAGCCTTTCCACTGGTTGTAGATCTCCTGATGGCATCCGCCGCAGACATCGGGCGAAAA
>Ga0210039_1000640_pt1 | contig 36336 bp, 36 predicted proteins | sample CryGeyCG2114_250_3_FD_185460 | JGI IMG/M metagenome (GOLD analysis project Ga0210039, IMG submission 185460) | Groundwater microbial communities from aquifer - Crystal Geyser CG17_big_fil_post_rev_8/21/14_2.50 (SPAdes) (version 2) | ecosystem: Environmental > Aquatic > Deep subsurface >...
TATCCAAAACCGGAACTCCACTAACTTCGTGGGGAACTCAAAAAGATATGATTTCCCAATCACGAAATGCTTATGGATTGACTCGAGCATATATGCTTACAGGCAAAAAGGAGTATCTTGAATTAGCTGACAAAGCTCTAAAATTTATGTATAAGAGTGCTTGGGACAGTGTTAATGCTGGTTGGATAAATAGTGTTAATCAATATGGTGTTGCAAGCAATCCTACAGAAAACAAAACAGCTTTTAATCAGCATTATGCTTTGCTTGGAATATCTGCTTATTACGAAGCGACCAATGATTCACTTCACGAATTATGGTTATCCTCATCTGCAACCGACAATACCGTGTTACTCTGGGATGATAATAATAACGAAGAATTTGGAGGATATTTTGATTATGGAACTTATAATTGGAGTTACAGAGAAGGTAAAAGCTTTAATGCTACGGTTGATGCGTTAACAACACATTTAATTTCCTCATATTTGATGACTGAAAATTCGTATCATTTAGGTCATATTAATAAAGTAGTTAAAAATATTCTTGATTATCTAGTCCCTTCAATGCAAAATCAAGCAATTGGTTTTGCAGAGGAATATTACACAAACTGGGGAATTAATGAAAGTGAAACTATGACAATAATGGGACATGTTCTTAAAACAGCTTGGGTATTGGCACGTGCCCATCAATTGGATAATAATCAAACTTATATTGATGCTGCTGAAATTTTGATAGACGATGTTTTAAGCAAGGGTTATGATTATAATTATGGAGGTCCATATAAAGATTATAATCGTAATACAGGTGAAATGTTGATGTGGGGAAATCCCGATACAGCAAAAGCTTGGTGGCAAATGGAACAAGCTATTCTTGCTGGATTGCAAATGTATAGCATTACAGGAAAGCAAAAATATTTACAAATGGCTGATGAAACCACTAACTTTTTTATGACTAATTTTGTTGACCATGTGTATGGCGAAGTTTATGAAAATCGTACTAAACAAGGAAGTGAAACTTGGGGCGAGCATAAAGGAAACGGAATGAAAGCAGGTTATCATTCTATTGAGTTAGGATACTATTTATATTTATATGGTAAATTGCTGATTCACAAAGAACCAGTAACTTTATTTTATAATATTGAACCCATTAGTGAAAATATGTGGAGAACAATGCATCTAAATCCTATTGCGATGAATATACACAATTTAAGTATTTCGTCAGTTGAGTTAGATGGAGTTGAATATAATAATTATGATGCCGAAAAAAGATTATTACGCATTGACCAAAATGTTGGTGGTCAGTTTAAAATCAATTTTTTTATTGATGATACTCCAAACGACATTAGTGAAGAATTATATTCTTATAAGTTTTCACTATCTCAAAACTATCCAAATCCGTTTAATCCAAGTACGACAATTAAATATTCAATTCCATTTGTAGTGAACGAATATTTTAGTTTCTCAAATACAACATTAAAAGTATTTGATATTCTTGGTCGTGAAGTTGCAACGCTTGTAAATAAACAACAAAATGCGGGGAATTATGAGGTTGTTTTTAATGCTTCTTCTCTTTCTTCTGGAGTTTATTTTTATAGATTGCAAAGTGGAAATTTTGTTGAAACAAAGAAATTGATACTTTTGCGGTAAAAAAAAGAACAATTTGACAGCAATGCATAAATGTTAGAAGCAATAAAAATCAAGAAGTGGAGCTTTGACTAAATAGTTAAAGCAAGAAATACCAATAGAGAAGTTTTTATTAAATAGTAACTCTATAAACTTAAAAAGGAGAAATATTGTCATGTCAGGGAAATTTAGAACTACATGGTTTTACTCATCTTTGGATACTTACAAAAAGAAAGTTGGAATATTAAAACAGAAGGAAGAAGATGTATATTCAGAAAGAAGCGTAAATTTTGAAGAATACGCTTCAACCCTTCTGCAAAAATATGAAGAATTTGATACTGATGGCTACGATGTAATTAATGTTGTTCCAATTTCTATGGGTCAATCGGAACAATGCTTGCAGACCAATAACAATTATGTTGGTGATGTTGGGTTTTCAATTACTCGTGGAGCAATTGTTGTTGGCAAAAAAAGGGAATAGTCCTTTAATAACGTATTATCAATTATTATAGCAGAATTGACCTATTTTGTAGCAATTTTATTGAAAATGATGTAATTCAAAATAGAGAACTTCATTATCAATCCATAATATTTATTGGATTAAATGATTATTAGCAGGGTACTTTAGTAAAAACTGCTGATTACGAATATTAACAGTTGATTTTTAGGGTAACAAGTCATGTTTTTTATTCTTAAATTACATATAAAAATTGGGGTATAATATGAAAATTAAATTTTCGATTTTTGTAATATTTATGCTACTTGTACTTTCACAAAAACAGAAAGCACAAGAATTGTTATATCCCGATTTTCCTACCTATTCTATTACTGATTTAACATTTGTTGATGATTCCACTGGTTATTTTATTACAAAATATGGAAGTATTTATAATTCAAACAATGGCGGAATAACTTGGAAATTGCAGAATCATTTTCAAGGAAAGGAATTATCTCAAATAGAATTTATTGATAAGACACTTGGTTTTGTTTACTCTAATTATAATGAACTTCTGTATAATTCTGAAGAGACTAATAATTTCTGGAGGGTTGCAAATATTAGTATGGAAGAAGTGCAAACTTTTTTGCCAATTTCCCAAAGCAAAATTATTAGATCGGATAATTATGGGAAAATATGGATGTTGGATAATTTTTATGGCGAATGGAATGTTAAATATGAAATGTTAGAATTTCAAGGTGGTTGCCTTTTGTTTCCATATGGCGAAATAGTCCAATTCCATAATTTTGATAATAAACGCATACTTGCATTGTGCAACAATAAATATGCTGCAAATGATGTTTTAGTTCAAGATTCACTGTCCTTTATTTTGGAATCAATTGATGAAGGAAATTCATGGGATACATTATGGATTGGATTAGAAAACTTAATGCAATCTTTTACATTTGCTAATGATTCACTTGGTTGGATGGTTGGCGAAAACGCAAATATTTATAATACTAATGATGGTGGCAAAAACTGGGATATTCAGTATGTCAATCCATCATATTCCATTTTTAACAACATTAGTGCCGTTGACTCAAATAATATTTTTGCGCTAAATGTTAATAAAGAAGTGATTATTTCAAATAATGGAGGAAATAGTTGGGAGAAGAAAAATCTCAATTTATCCAATAGCTGGAATTGTAAAATTGAGCCTAAAAATAATGGGGAAGCATTTGTATTCGGAAATGGTTTGATAAAAACAAATAATAATGGAGATAGTTGGGAACAAGTTAGTAAATCATTAAAAGTAAATTTTTCCAAAATTGATTTTGTAAGTGAAAAATTAGGGTGGGGTGTTGGAACTCTTGGAATTCTAAATACTATTGATGGTGGAAGAAGTTGGAATTTACAGTACGAAAAAGAAATAACAAATGGTATCAGTTGTATCGAAATGATTGACTCACTGGAAGGTTGGGCTATTATTGATAGACAACTATTGCACACAGAAAATGGGGGAATTTCATGGAATATAATTAATTTAACTTCTGATATTAGTTATATGCGTGGAGTTACTTTTCTAAATAAAAATGTGGGAGTCATTTTCGAATTTAGAAAAAATTCTATTGATGCAGCATTTAATATCGTAACTACTGATGGTGGAAATACTTGGAAAGAATATTTAATTGAAGCTGAAAACCAACAGACAGAATATATTACCTCTTTTTTTAAAATGCAATTTACCGATAAAGACCATCTATGGTTTGTTAACCAGCAGGGAGTTTGGTTATCGAGAGATACAGCAAAAACTTGGGAAATAATTGATAGTAATACAACTTGTTTAGCGGGGTTCGATTTTTACGATTCGTTAACAGCAATGGTGGCAATTGACCACAAAACTATGGCTTTTACAAAGGATGGATGTAAAACATGGGAGTATGTTGATAATCCACATTTATTCCAAACGAATGATATTGAAATAGTTGGTGAAACTCACCAAGGATTGTTAATAATTGCATGTGGTTTTAATGGAACAATAGTAAAATATTATTATGATAATGGAATATTTGATTTTGTGAGAGAAATGGTGAGCTATACTAATTATCCTTTATTTGATATTGAAATTTTTATTGATAATAATAGACCTAATATTTGGTGGGCAGGAAATGGTTCCACAATTATTTTTAGATTAAGTGAGTATTTAACTACCGATATTGAAGATGAATTTTCATCTTCACCAAAAATATTTTCACTTTCTCAAAATTACCCAAATCCGTTTAATCCAAGCACAGTAATTAAATATTCAATTCCACGTAGCACAGAATACAAGTCTGTGCAACAAACAACGCTAAAAGTATTTGATATTTTAGGACGCGAAGTCGCAACGCTTGTAAATAAACAACAAAAATCTGGTAATTATGAAGTAATTTTTGATGCAAGTAATTTAACTTCAGGAATATATTTTTACCGTTTACAAAGTGGAAGTTTTGTTGCTACTCAAAAAATGGTTTTATTGAGATAAAAAAAATTTTGTATATTATACCCATGTTAAAGAAATTAGTTATCATATCGTTATTTATCAGTTCGCTATCTTTTTCCCAATTTAAGGATAAAGATTTGTCTCCAGCAATAATGAATGGAATTACTAATTATTCTCCATCGGGATTTCTTTCAAGCTTTTTGAGTCCAGATAATTTTCAGATGAGCCATTCAATTAATATGTCTTATTCTGCTTTTGGTGGAAATGGTGTAGCTTTAAGTACGTATACAAATTCGATGGCATTTCGTTTATCCGAAAATATAAATCTTGAAGTAGATGCAAGTCTTGTTGCTTCGCCATATAGTTCATTTGGCGAAGATCACCAAAAATCGATAAATGGAATTTACCTTTCGCGAGCGCAATTAAATTATAAAATTTCCAATAATTCTAATTTAGTTATTCAGTTTCTAAATCCCCCACCTGGTACATATTACAATAACTATTATAACGGCTTCAATAATAATTCTCCATTTTCTCGAAGCAGATTTATGGAAGGGTTTTAATTCCGAAAATTTCTTATTTTTACTTTCCCAATTTTATGGGAAAATCATTTATTAAATAGAAGAAATTTGACAACTAAAAAGCAAAAAAAAACGAACACTACTCAAAATGGGCTTGTTAATGCACCAATAAATAACTACATGCTCAATATTTTAATATTTTTACTGTTTACAGTAATAATATATTTGGGTTATTCGCTTTTTATAAAGTTGAGTAACAATGAAAAAAATGAGATTGAAATAAGAAAAGCACAAAAACCAGCCGAAATAATTCAATTAGAAGTGTTAAATGGTTGCGGTGTTAGCGGTGTTGCAGATAGATTTACTGACTTTTTGCGTGCAAATGATATTGATGTAGTTAAAACTGGCAACTACATTCAGTTTGATATTGATGAAACAATAGTAATTGACCGAATAGGTAATAAATCAAACGCTCTTTATGTTGCTAATTTATTAAATGTTAAAGAGGGAAATGCCATTACGCAGATTAATAATGATTATTTCGTTGATGTTACTGTTATTATTGGGCGTAACTATTTCAAACAATCACCAATTAAAAAGGACTAGATATTGGAAACAAAAGAATTTTCAAAAAGAATTGCTGAGTTAATTCTTTCAAAAAAAGGTTATGATGTTCATATTCTTGATTTACAAGGACTTTCATCAATAGCCGATTATTTTATTATTTGTTCGGCCGATTCAGACATGCAAGTTAAAGCTATTGCTGATGAGGTTGATGACAAATTGAGAGATGTTGGTATAAAATGCCATTTTAAAGAAGGATATAACACTTTAAATTGGGTTATACTCGATTATTTTGATGTTATTGTCCATGTATTTAAAAAAGATGCTCGTGAGTTCTATAATCTCGAAAAACTTTGGGGCGATGCACCTATTGAAATTGTTCACGATGAATTGGAAGATAAATAAAATATTACTGGAGATTAATTGAAAGATTATTTAAAAACCTTATTTGAGGATGCATCAAACAAATTAGATTACCTAAAAATCAATAATGCATTTTTTACCATTCCAAATCAAAAAGGACATGGCGATTTATCAACTAACATTGCAATGATTTTAACAAAAGAGTTGAAGAAAAATCCACGTGAAATAGCTAACGAAATTATTGAAAACTTAAACTATGATTCAACCATTATTGAAAAAATTGAAATTGCTGGTCCAGGTTTTATCAATTTCACTTTTACTCCAATTTTCTTGTCAAAAATAATTTCTCAAATAAATGAAGAAAAAAGTGCTTTTGGAACTTCCAAAAAATACTTTGGAAAAAAGGCTAATGTTGAATTTGTTTCTGCAAATCCTACTGGACCATTAACAGTTGGGCATGGACGAAATGCTGTAATTGGCGATACTGTAGCAAATTTGCTCGAATCAGTTGGCTACGATGTTGATAGGGAGTATTATTTTAATAATGCTGGCAGACAGATGCGTGTGCTTGGTGAGTCCGTTCAGCTACGCTATAAGGCTTTGCTTGGTGAAACTGTTGAGTTTCCTGAAGAATATTATCAGGGTGAATATATTAAAGAAATTGCTCAACTTTTAATTGATGAATTTGGGGATAAGTTGCTTTCTGAAAAAGATGAGACAGTTTTCAAAAGTAAAGCAGAAACGGAAATATTTAAGGAAATTAAAGCAACTTTAGAAAATCTTGATATAAAAATGAAAATATTTTATAACGAGAATTCACTATACGAAGAAGGTAAAATTGATTATGTTCTTGCGCAATTTAAAGAAAAAGATTTATCTTACGAAAAAGATGATGCAATTTGGTTGAAACTTACAGAACTTGGAAATGAACAAGATAAGGTAATAGTAAAATCAACGGGCGAGCCAACTTATCGTTTGCCTGATATAGCTTACCATATTACAAAATTCAATAGAGGATATGATTTAATTATCGATGTTTTTGGCTCGGACCATAATGCAACTTTTCCTGATGTAAAAGCAGGAATTAAAGCGCTTGGGTTTGATGCGGAAAAAGTTGATGTTTTAATTCACCAATTTGTTACAATTTTGGAAAAGGGTGAAGTTGTAAAAATGTCAACAAGAAAAGCAAACTACATTACGCTCGACGAGCTTACCGCATCTGTTGGAAAAGATGTAGTTAGATATTTTTTCAATATGCGAAGTCTTTCAAGTCATCTAAATTTTGATATCGATTTGGCTAAAAAGCAATCGGAGGAAAATCCAGTATTTTATTTGCAATATGCACATGCACGAATTTCATCTATTTTGAGAGTTACAATTGAACAAGATTTACACGCTTCATTTGTAAATTTCAATTTATTAAATACAGAAGCTGAAATTAATTTAATGAAAAAATTACATCAGTTTCAAAACGAAGTTCTGTATAGTGCCGAAAATTATGAGCCTCACAGAATTGCAAATTATTTGGAAGAACTTGCTGCAAGTTTTCATCGCTTTTACACAGAATGTAGAATTTTAGGTTCAGAGGTTAGATTAGCCGAAGCGCGTATTTCATTGGTACAAGCTGCTCAAATTGTACTAAAAAATGGTTTATCAATTTTGGGCGTTACTGCTCCCGATAGTATGTGAAATTAATGGAGTTGCTATTGATAGGCAATAAACTTTAGCAGCTCCATATTCTTTTAACTTTTTAGCAAGTTCTAGCACAGTTATTCCAGTTGTAATTACATCATCTACAATTAAAATATTTTTTCCTTCAATTCTTTTTTTGTTTTTTATTGAAAAAGCTTCATTCATATTTTCAGCACGTTCATTACTATTTAATTTGGTTTGCGATTGAGTGTTTTTAACCCTTTTTGCAATTGAGTTATCAAGTTTCAATCCTAAACTTTTCATTAATCCCTTTCCAATATATTCTGCTTGATTGTATCCGCGTTCAATTTTTTTTAGATGAAATAATGGAATGGGAATAATTAAATCAATTTGCCAACTATTCAAAACTTTCTTTTTCTTTTGCCCTAAAATTTCACCAAGAAAAATTCCTATCTTAAATTTTTGGTTATATTTTAAAGCATGAATTAAATCTTGAATATTGCTTTTTTCTTCAAATTTGAATAGGGAAGTATAATTATCTACTAAATTAGACTTGCTAAATTTACGTTCATATTCACTAATAATTTCTTGTTCTGTTAGTTCGCTAATTTTTGAAAAACATATTTCACAAATAAACTTTTCATTTATAGTTAACTTTTGGTTGCACGAAGTACAAAATCGTGGAGAAATAAAATCGAGAAAATTAGCAATAAAAAGCATTAGCTAAAAAACTATTTTATATTATGTTCAGTTAAAAAATTAGCTAAAGGTCTATCTTTAAAATCCAAATGATTAAAAAACCAAGTTTTAACAACTTTTAGGTGGTCGATTGTTAATGTCTCTTTACCAGCTTCTACTTTTGATAAAAGATCTTTTATCTTTTTGTGAAAACGCTCATGCTCTAATTTATGAGAAATATATTGAGGGATTTTACTCTTTAACATTAAAGATTCTTCAGTTTCAAAATGCTGTTTCAAATCATCAAGAATTTTAACCATTAATTTATTTGCTTTTTCGGTTTTGTTGGATCGTAAGTAATTATAAAGTTTATTTACATCCAAAACCATTTTTTTATGCTCTCTATCAATTTTTGCATGATTTACAACCGAACTATCATCCCATTCTAAATAATTCATTTAAACCTCCATTATATTAAAGCATTCCTATTTTTTTTCTAATAGTCCACTCAACAGCAATTACTAATATGATGAAAACTAAAATCCATTTTTCATTCCACAATTCATATTTTATTGAAATTATTTTATCATTGGTATTAATCATCTGGTTTTGTTCAATTCTTGAGAATAAATCGGAGTAGTTGTCTATAAAAAAGGACTCTCCACTCGAATAATAGCTAATAAATTTAAGATAATTACTATTTAAAACAAAGTTAATATTTTCAGGTTTTGTTTCTGATTTTAAAAATTTACCAGTTTTATATTTAATCTGTCCATTATTTAATGTAATTTTTCCTTTATAATTAAAACTTCCTGATCTATTAATATTAATGCCTCCATTGTATACTCCATTTTTTGAAGGATTTAATTTTAAGTTCTCTTGAAAATTGTCAGAAGAAATTTCAATATCAACTATTGCATCATTTATTGGAGTTGAAGTTTCGTCGTAAACATTGGCAATAAATTCAATATTTTCGGAGGCATTATAAACATCTTTGGTTGTTGAAATATAAATTAATTCAGTTTTTTTAGTTGATAACCATTTTATCGAATTGTTAATAAATGAATCGAATAAATTTTGGAGTTCTGTTTGTGGCTGCAATTTCCATTTCCAAAAATTAAATCCATTTAAAACAATTCTATTTGAAGTGGCAGCTTTTTGAGTAATTAGAATTGGAATTTGGGTTTGCTCATTTTTTAGCTTTCCAATTACTAAAATTGAGGAATTATCCTTTGCCTCAATTTTTGTTTTTCCAATTCTTATTGGGGCTAATTTTTGCCAATCATAAGTGTTTTTAATAATTCCATTACCTTCCGAAATAACCTCTGGTTGGATTAGTGGGAAATCTTTTTGTCCATTTTTATGATGGAAAGGCAAAAGATTTTTGAAACTAATTAATCTATTTAGTTCTGTTAATTCAGAGACAATTAAAAAATATGGCGTATTTTTTGTCCTAATATTACTAAAAACAACATTGATTAAATTTTGTGGTGTTTTGTTAGATGGAAAGTTGAGCATAATAATAACATCGGCACTATCAATTATTTTTGCATCTTTAACGTTATCAGAAAATTTATCATCTCCAATTTGGATTATTTTATTCAATCTAATGTTTTCATTTTTTGACAACGATTGAATAATAAAAGATAAATCGTTGGATGGTGAACTAGATATAAGTAATACATTTGTTTTGTCATCTAAAACTTCAATTACAAAAGGAAATTTATTATTTTCGTAAGTTATTTCATTCTTTAATTCAGAAACCTTTAATGATAAATTTTGCTTGCCAATTTCAATCGCTTCGTATTCAAAACTGATATTATTTATTCCAAACTCATCTAATTTAATCTGTTTCTGCGATATTAGTCCAGATTTATCAAACAAGGTGACAAGTACATTTTTATTTGCAAAATTAAGATTTGAAACCACAGCGTTTATTTCAGTTTTAGTGTTTTTGTAAATCCGTTTATTGAAATCTACTTTTGCAATTGAAATATCTGATTGCCGAGTTGTATCACCAACGGCTATTGTGAATATTGGAATATTCAGTCTTTCCAAGTCATTAATTGAATTTGATCCTTCTGTAATTATTCCATCTGAAACCAAAGTGATTGAAGCAATATTTTCTTTTAGAGAATGAATAAAGGGTGCAATTTTTTCAAAATTTGTTGAAGTTTCATTAAATGGTAAGTTTATTTTTTCAATGTTGTTCAGAAATTTTATGTCTTTTCCAAAAGTACCAATTTTGATATGTTCATTAACTTTATTTTTGTAGTCAGTAATAAATTGATTAACGTTTTCGCTTCGCATTAAACTGTCTTTATTAACAATTGAAGATGAATTATCAATTAATAATAAATTTATTGGGCTATTTTTTTGAAGATAGTTAATTATTAAAATCGGTTCAAAAATAATTATAATTAATAGTGATAAAGCAAGGGCACGCAGAAAAATTAATAGTGCTTTAATAGAATTTGATGTTGCAGGAATTGTAAAACGATAGCTAAAATAAGTGTATCCAATTCCTAAAATTATAAGTATTGTAAGAATTAGATAATTTATACTAATAGTGAAATCAATGTTTTCTAAAGTCATATTAAAATTTGTTAAACTTCAAGATTGCTTAGAGAGTTTAAATCCCAGTTTTTCATTTTATCAAACATCAAATAATCTGTTAAGTCAAAATGAATTGGGGTAATTGAAGCATATCCATTATTAATTGCAATTACATCACGGTCAATGTCTATATCTTGATAATCCATATTGCCAGTTAACCAATAATACTTTACCCCATAAGGGTCAAGGCGCTCTTCGTAACAGTCTTCCCATTTTGTTAAACCCTGCTTGGTTAATAAGACCCCTTTAATTTCATTCTCTGGAAGATCGGGGACATTAACGTTCAGCAAAGTTCCGGTTCTCAGTTTATTTTTGCAAACAAGTTTAGCCAAATTACTTGCCAATTTTGCAGCATATTCATAATAATTTGGATTATGCGAAGCAACTGATATTGCAATTGAGGGCACATCCATTATTGCTGCTTCGCGTGCAGCCGAAACAGTTCCAGAATAAATTACATTTATTGCAGCATTTGAACCATTATTTATTCCAGAAATGACAATATCTGGCTTTTGATGCAGAATATTTTTTATGCCCATTTTTATGCAATCGGCCGGAGTTCCATCAACAGCATAACCAAATAGATTTCCGTTAACAAAATATTCTTTAACTCTAAGTGGGAATTTCATCGTAATTGAATGCCCAACAGCACTTTGCTCTGTTGAAGGTGCCACAACAATTACATCTCCAATTTTCTTTAATTCTTCTACTAATACACTTATTCCAACAGAACTAATGCCGTCATCGTTACAAACTAATATTTTCAAATTATTTACACCAATTTATATTTTAAGAGCAAATATAATCAAATTATGCGAAAAAGATTTATTTGTGTAATAGGTGAAATTAAAAACTAGATTGTGGAAATGTATATTTGTTCCCACCAAATATTTAACGAAGAATGTTCAAGAAACAAAATACTTTCTTTTGCAATGGAAGAAGGGAGAGGGACAATTTGTTTCAATTTTTCAATAATCAATTCTCTATACTCGGGGGTAACTTGATTAAGCATAAAAAATAGTGTAAAGGATTCTTGTTTAGTGGCACTTTTAATTATTTTTGATAACAAAACATCATTTTTTGTCAAAGAATATGAGGAAATTAACTTAATGAATTCTTCCGAAGAATTATTATTTGTTGGAATTGAAATAGAATTATCAGCAACAAAATAAAAACTATGATTTGATGGAATTTTAAATTCAACTCCTCCGGATTTAAGGAAAATAAAATTAGATAAAATCTTAACAAGAGGATTTTCAGCGTTTGATGAAATCAAAAAATTTGAATTTATGCTCTGCATTTGAATTTGGTTGTAGTTTACCTCAAATAATTTATTATTTAAGTCGGGATTAAAATTTAGATTTCCAAAATAATAAGAAATTGAATTTAAAGACTTTGTACCAACTAAAACCTTAATTTTACTTCTACCATAAAGATTCATTGTTCCAGAGTTTTCAATTAAAATTAAAAAATTGTCACCTTCTTTTGTCTCAAAAATAGAATTTTCTTCAAGCTTTTCAGTTGAAGTATTGTTATTTGTTTGGGTAGCTTCCAAATTTGTATTATTTATTTTCCATGGCGTAGTTTTACTATTTTTAACAATTAAGAAGTAACCTAGAACTAAAGCAACAATAAAAAATACAATGACAGAAATAAGCGCTGCTTGTTTCAATCTATATTTTGTTTTTGGTCTAAGTTTTCTTTTAATTTTTTTCTTTTCCTGGGTAAGTTTTGCATTTTGTTTCGACTGTTTAGAATCTATATTCTTATTAGCTAAATTTTGATTTAATAATGAGTTGATAATATTTTCAATAACAACATCGGGAGGATTAAAATTACTTGGAAGATTATTTAAATTCCTTTGAAGATTTTTTAGCTTTCCAAGTTCCATTGCTAGATCAATATTATCCAACAAACAATCCTCAAATTCAGTTTGTTCATCCTTTGATAGTAAGTTGTCAAAATAATTATGGAGTAATATTTCTTCTTTTTCACTAAACATAATTGTTTGAACTTATAATTTCTTTTCGAGTTTCACGAATCATTTTTTTTATTTCTTCTTTTGTTAAATCGGCGAAAAAATCTGCGATTTCTTCATAAGTGTATTTTTCGATATCATGTAAAATAAAAGAAATTCTTTCTCTTTCGGGAAGAGAGAGAATTATATTCTCTAATTTATCATCACTGACAATTTCTTTTTCATTGTCAAAAATTACATTTTCTTCAATTAATCTATCTTTTAGCTTTTTGGTTCTAATTTCATCTAAAAGTTTGTAAATGGCAATACTTTTTAACCAAATGTCAAAAGATTGATCGTCTCTTAAAAATTTAAGATTATCCCAAGCTTCAATAAAAATATCTTGTGTAATTATTTCAGCAACCTTTTCATTTAGCAAAAATCTTACAGAGATATTATAAATTTTTTTTAGGTTTATACTACACAATTCTCTATAAGCATTTTTCTTTTCTTGCTTTGCAGATTGGATTAATAATTTTTCATAGTCGTGTTGCATTAATAAAAACCTAAAATATTTAGTTGTAAAAATTTATACTAGTTTAAATAGAAATTATTTTGTATCTAAATAATTGAAAGCATCCTCAAGAGAGTAAAAGCTTGTAAAGATTTTAATCATTTTAGTCGATTCCAACATTGTTAAAACTAAGGAACTTTTATCGCTAAAAACTAATAAAAAATTTCCATTTTTTGCATTCATTTTTTTTAATGAAACAACCAAAGAGCCTAAAAAAGTTGAGTCCATAAATGAGACATTTCTGCAATCTACAATTAATTTATGTTTCCCAGAATCAATTATGTTTTCAACGGTTTCTCTAAATAGAGTTGCTTTACTTAATGTAGCTCTCTCCAATTGAACTCTTATGATAATCTTATCATCAATTTCTTCTATAATAAACTCTGTAATCATATTTTAATCCATGTATATTGTCACAAATTTAATAAAAAAAATCTTAATGTAATGAGTTATTTGAATTATCATTGTTGATAAAATTAGATTTATAATTACTTAAAATCTGTTCGGCTAAAATATATGGAGAAAGATTTCCACTAATTACTTCTTCAATTGTTTCGTTTGTAACAACTAAATTGTTAGTAAACATTTCCTTTTTAACAAGTTCACTTATAATTGTAATAATTCTTTCTTTTGTGTATTCAATTCTGTTTTTTAAACAGTTTGGGTTATTTGAACAATATTTTCTATGCTCAAAAATACTTTTTACTAATTCTGTAATTCCAATATTTGAAATTGCACTCGTTTTTATTATTGGCGGTTGCCAATCGGAGCTTGAAAAATTTCGTAATTGCAAAGAGGATTGGAGAGAAGAAAAAGCTTTACTTGCCTCTGGTCTATCGCATTTATTTATTACAAACAAATCAGCAATTTCCATTAGCCCAGCTTTCATAGCTTGAATTGCATCGCCAGATTCTGGAACAAGAGTTACAATTGTTGTATGTGCAATTTTCGCAATATCAAGTTCTGATTGACCAACACCAACCGTTTCAAAAATTATATAATCAAATCCGGCTGCATCCAAAACGTCTGCAATATCAATTGCTTTCTGACTTAAACCACCTAAACTACCTCGTGTGGCAACACTTCTAATATAAACATTATCAAGCATACCAATGTCGTTCATTCTAACTCTATCTCCAAGCAAAGCCCCACCAGAAAAAGGACTTGTTGGATCAACGGCTATAATAGCAACCGATTTACCTAACGATAGAAAATGCTTTGTTATTTGATTTGTTATTGTTGATTTTCCAGCTCCTGGAGGACCAGTTATTCCAATACGAAAAGCATTTCCTGTCTTGCTATATAACAACTTTAATATTTGGATTGATATTTCATTCCCAGATTCAACAGTAGAAATAATCCTAGCTATTAATCTCTTATTAGTAGTGGAAAAATTAGAAAGTATATTTGAATCAAATGTCATTTCGTCCCATATAAATGTTGTTCTGTTTAATATAATTAAGCACTTTGGGTGTAACTAATAAATCGATTGGTAAATTATTGGAGCACCTTTTTCTAATAACTGTGGAACTTATTTGAATTGTTGGGCTATCTACAAAAATAAAATCTGTTAATTTCATTTTGCCTTGTTCTGGATTTTCGAAGAAACGTTTAAGCACAACAACATTAACCAATTCAAGAATTTCTTCCCATTTGTACCATTTATCAAAAACTAAAAAATTATCGTACCCAATTATAAGCTCAATATTCTTATACAAATTTTTAAAATATTTTATTGTATTAATAGAATACGAAATGTCACTATTATTTATTTCATAATCGCTAACACTAAAATCATTATAATCCTCAACTGCTAATTTAGTCATTTCAAATCTATGTTTTGGCGATGCTGACTTAATATCTTGCTTTAATGGGGAAGTATTTGCCGGAATAAAAATTATTTGAGATAAATTTCTAATCTCCTTTACTGAACGGGCCGTAATTAAATGCCCAAGGTGAATTGGGTCAAAAGTTCCTCCAAATATTCCAATTTTTTCCATTATTTTAATTTAATTTTTTATAACTTTTAAGAAGTTCTGCAATATCAATTCTTAATTGTAATATTTCATTATTGTAAAGTTCATTATTATTGTCACTAATATCAACTTGATGCTTTCTAAAAGCTAATAAAGTAGCTTTTTGGATAAAAATATTTTGATATGGTTGTGTAAACCATCCTTTTTTGAATTTATTAGCTGATGATATAACTGATAATAAATTGTCTGGAATTTCATTTTTCAATTCTTTATTAATAATACTGTATTCATATTTTAGTGAAAAATAATAAGTTAGAAAAAAAAGGAAAGAGACTATTATTATAAAAATTATTCCAATAAAAAATGTGTTTTCTAAAATTATACTAAAATTCCAAGTAAAATGAATAAGCATTGCAACTATTAATGCAAAAACAGAAATAAAAATTAGCTTTAAATTTGATGAGTATTTAGATAAACCCATTAATCCACCAACAGAAGCAGTTGAAAAACAATGCATTACAGCCGAAAAGCTTGTTCGTAGTATAAAGAGAGGCAAAAAATCACCAAATGATTCGCTAAAAGCGATAAAGTAAAGAAAATTTTCGGTCATACCAAAACCTAAACCAATTGCTCCACCATATATCAATCCATCAGTTAAATTATCAAAATTTTTACTTTTGATAGTTTTGAACAAAAGAGTTGCTTTTGCTATTTCCTCAACAAAAGGCGCTACTAAAATAATTGTTAATAAATTATTTGTATCTTCTGTAAATATAAAATTTAGTGGAATAGAAATTATTTTGCTACCAATTATGCCTAAAATTATTGCAATTGTTGCACCATATAAAAAATGATATATAACAAATTTTATTGGTTCTGGTTCGTTTTTATCAAATTTCCAAAGAAAATATAGATATATTGACATTGGAATTATTGCACCAATTAATGCTAGGATAAACATTTTTAGAAATTCCATAATTATAAAGTATGGCAAAATTAAAAAAAGAAATCGTGATAAGTGTTATAAATATAAATTGACTTAATTTATTGTTTTTACTAAATTTACTATTCGAATATTTTAAGAGTTGGAGGAATTAATGTTTGCAGTTGTTGATATAGCTGGACAACAATTTAACGTTGAAGAGAATAGAAAATACTATGTTCCAAGATTAGGAAACGATGTTGATACAGAAGTATCATTTGAATCAGTTCTTCTTTACAATAATGGCAAGGAAACTAAAGTTGGTTTACCAACTATTGACGGAATGAAAGTAACTGCTAAAGTCCTTGAACATTTAAAAGATGACAAATTGATTGTTTTCAAAAAGAAGAAAAGAAAAGGTTATCAAAAGAAAAATGGTCACAGACAACAATTAACAAGAATTGAAGTAACAAAAATAGCTTAACCGGAGGTAATAATGGCTCATAAAAAAGGTCAAGGGTCGTCAAGAAATGGTCGTGATAGTAATCCACAGTATCTAGGTGTTAAACGATTTGGTGGTCAAAAAGTTACTGCTGGTTCTATTTTAGTTAGACAAAAAGGAACTCAGTTTCATCCAGGTCAAAATGTAAAACGTGGTGGCGATGATACTCTTTTTGCTCTAATTGATGGCTTTGTGAAATTTGAAAGAAAAAGAGATGATAGAAGATTTATAAGTGTTTATGATGCTGCTTAGTCTCTTTTCTCAAAGTTTGTAAAAAAACCTTCCTTTTGGAAGGTTTTTTTTGTTTTAAATGCAATTCCTTGTATTTATTGTTGCTTTTATGATGGCTTGAACTTTAAAAACTCGATTTTGTTATCTAACATATTGTATATAAAAAATCCTCCAAAGAAATAAAACCTTGGAGGATAAAATAGTTTGCTTTAAGTTAATTTAGAAACCTAACTTTTCCATATCTGCACAAAGTGTAGTAACAGCATTTACAGAATGATCAAAAGCAGCTTGTTCTTCTTCATTTAATGTAACTTCAAGAATTCTTTCACAGCCATTTGCTCCAAGAACAGCAGGAACTCCAACGTAATAACCATTAACTTTGTATTCGCCATTAAGGAAAACGCATGTTGCTAAAACTCTTTTTTGGTCACCAAGAATTGCTTCTGCCATTTGAATTGCTGCAGAAGCTGGGGAATAGAAAGCTGACCCAGTTTTTAATAATTTTACTACTTCACCACCAGCTGCTTTAGTACGCTCAACCATTGCATTCATTACTTCTTTTGCCTTTGAAGCATCATTATATTTTCTCTCAAGTAATTCCATGACTGGAACACCATTTACATTAGCATAACGCACCAATGGAACCATAGTATCTCCGTGTCCGCCAAGAACCATTGCATTTATATCTTTAACGGCAACATCAAGTTCCCATGCAATAAAAGAAGCAAAACGAGAAGAATCAAGAACTCCGGCTTGCCCAATTACTCTGTTGTGCGGAAATCCGGAAACTTTTTGGAAAAGTGTTACCATTGCATCAAGTGGGTTTGAGATAATAATAACAACTGAGTTAGGGGCATATTCTTTAACGCCTTCTGCAACGGATTTCATAATTTTTGCATTAGTAGTTAATAAATCATCTCTGCTCATTCCAGGTTTTCGTGGCAAGCCAGCCGTAACAATAACCAAGTCTGAATTAGCAATATCTTTATAGGTGTTTGTACCGCTAACCTTTACGTCAAAACCATCAATTCTAGAGGCCTCAGCAATATCGAGGGTTTTGCCTTGTGGCAAATCTTCAACAATATCAAAAAGGACAACATCTGCTAATTGACGTGATGCAATTAGTTGCACAAGAACTCCACCAATTTGTCCACCACCAATAAGTGCAATTTTTTTTCTAGCCATTTTAATCTCCACTAATATTTAATTAAATATGTAATTGTATTTATAAAATAAATATAATCGAATTAATAATCATGTAAATAATATTTTTATAAAAAATCATCTCAATTTGAAAACAAGCATAAGTTCAGTCCCATCATCAAAAAAATTGTATTTAACTTCTTCAATAAAGGACTTCATGATGTAGATTCCACGTCCACTATCTTTTAATAAATTTTCTGGATTTGTGGGGTCGGGAACTTCATTGGGATTAAAACCGTTTCCGTTATCTTTAATACTCACTTCAATTTTATCTTCAAAACACTTTAATGTGATTACAACATTTTTTTTGGGGTCAAGTTTATTGCCGTGAACAATTGCATTTGAAAGTCCTTCAGAAATTGCAAGATTTAAATTTGCCAACAAATCATTATCAATTTTTAATGGATTAAGTATTTCGAAAATAAAATCATTAACTTCTGGAATAAGATTTGGGTCACTATTTATAATTTTTTGATATGATTTATTTAGCATTTAATTATCAATAAAAATTTTATGTTTATGTGCATACTTTTGTTTAGTAGTACAAAAAATAGGTAAAAACTTAATATCTTTTCAAGTATTAAAATAATATTAAAAATTCCAATTTAATTTGAGTATCATATTTGCTAATTCATTATTCTGATTCGTTTCATTATTTATAAACTCGTACCATCCTCTAAAACTAAGATCAAGTTTATTCGAAATAGAATAAGTTATAATAGACAATGGGGCAGAACTGTTATAAATTGTATTTATGGTTTTAATGTTTTTATCGTCGTATAAATATGTTGATAGTGAAAAGTGACGTATTCCAAAAGCAAATGATAAATGCTTAAATCTAAATTCAATAGTAGATTCAGCAAATCTTTCATCTAAATATCTAACTGGATTGTTTGCAAAATCTTTCCAATTAAAATCACCTTGTTCAGAAAATTTAATGTACCCTAAAAATTTTAAATAAGTAGTCCTATATAATTTTAATGAAGTTGAATCACGTAAAGTTAATTGACGATAAGAAAAGCTTTTTAGGTTTGGATTTAAATCTTCGAAATCATAAACGGTATAATTAGCAGAAACTTCAGCGCTATTTTTCGATGAAAGATATTGCATGTGTATATCGCCACCAGCAATTAATTTAAGAACTCGAAACACATTATTATTAGCACTTCTTTCCTTTAAGATATAAACTGTTTTGTTTATGCTTCCTTGAAGTCCAGTGAATAAATCAAAAAAGGGAGTCATATTTCTAAAATATTTTATTTCAAACATTGTTAACAGTTCGTCTCTATCATCAAAATTTAACTCACTCTGTGTATCATAAACTAACTTTCTGTGAAATATACTCATTGAAATTTTATCAACTTGTGTTAAGGAAAAAACAGATTCACCTGAGAGAGTAATTTGATTACCGTTATTATTCTTTCGTTTTTCTTGTTCATCTCCTTTTTCAAATAATATTTCACTTGCACCAGAAATAAATTTTGCTTTATGTTTTTCTTCTCTATTAGCAATACTTATTCTAAAAATACTATTTAGCCACTGACTATTATATTGTAGTGATGAAGAAAAATTCATTTTAAATTCTTCAACCTGAGTATCAAAATTAGAGTTGTTAATACTTGATGTTGAAATATATCTTGTATCTCTATCAATAGTTCTCCAATCAATACCTCCATCAATGTTTATTGTAAGTCCACTAACAGAAGTAGCCATACTTAACTTATCAATTATTGCATATCTACGTTCGGTTCTACTTTGAATATTTTTTGAAATATTAAATTCAGCCATTGTAAGTGAATCTGTTCTAAAGTAGAAATCGTTTCGCTGTTCAGAATATAATCCAAATAATTCATTCCGATAAGAGTTATCGAAAGTTTTATCGAGATTAAAGTTCAAATTTATTATCTGATTTTTTCTTGGTGTAATGTCTTCAATTTGGAATTTGAACTCTGAAAATAAATCGAATTCATTAAAACTATAATTATCCAATAATGCTTCAAGTCCATAAATTGGGCCACTATTTGTAATACCAATTTGTTCATTTTGTGATAGCCCAGCGAAAGGGGTAAAATTCAATTTTTGTATTGGAAAATATTTTAAGTAAGCAGTAGAATTAAAAACAGATGTATTATTAATAGCTAACTGTTTATCATCTGCATAAACATTATAATTTACAGCAGACCCAACGGATAAGTAACTTGAGAAATCATACTGCCCAAGAACTGAGAAGAATGCATTGTCTCTAACACTTATTGTTGTAGATTTAATAATTGTTGAATTAAACGTCTGGTTAACCCCTATAAATAGGTCTTCCATTTGTTTGCCATAAATAAATTTTTGACTAAAATTAAAAGTTTGTAATTGTTTTTCAAAATTAGAACTTAATAACGGCGAAGAATATCGTGATTTTACAAAATTTAAAGAATCACTTGGAACTTGCGCCGTAATTAAAATTGGTAAAATAAGAATAAGGATATATAAAAATATTTTTCTCAAAATTATTAAATAACTCGATTTTATTAAGTTGAAATGCTAAAATACATATCTATTAGTAATTATGAAATGTATGTTAAAAATTTTCAATAGGAAAATTTAATAGTTTAATTTAAAATTATTATAGCAAATTATTTACGAAGTTAAATAAATCCAAATTGAATGAACAATAAATTGCAAATTTGTAAGTTTTTGTATTACGGAAATTTATCATTTGAAATAAGAATCTTGAAAGAAGCCAAGAATAAGTGTAAATTATATACTAAAATTAAATTATTCAAGCAATACAAGGAAGTAGAATGAAAGAGATTATTAATTATACAAAAAACAATAAAACAAAGTATTTAGAAGAGTTAAAAGAGTATTTAAGAATACCAAGTATTTCAACTTTAGAAAGTCACAAAGGCGATATTGATAATTGCAGTAAATTTGTTGCGTCAAAACTTAAAGATGCGGGTATGACAGAAGTAAAACTATTTCCTACTGATGGACATCCAATTGTTTATGCTGAATGGATGAAAGCCCCAGGCAGACCAACAGTTTTAATTTATGGACACTATGATGTTCAACCAGTTGATCCAATAGAGCTTTGGAAAAATAATCCTTTTGACCCAGTAATAAAAGCGGGGAAAATATTTGCTCGTGGTGCCGATGATAATAAAGGTCAAAATTTTGTGCACATTAAAAGTGTTGAAGCATATTTAAAAACAAAAGGGGAGCTTCCATTAAATGTAAAATTTTTAATTGAAGGTGAAGAAGAAATTGGTAGCGAGAACTTGGATAAATTTTTGAAAAAGAATAAAAAATTATTGAAATGTGATGCAGTTTTAATTTCAGATACTAGTATGTATGCTCCAGGAGTGCCAACAATTAACTATGGTTTGCGTGGATTGGCTTATATGGAAATTGAAGTTACAGGTCCAAATCGTGATTTGCATTCTGGCAGTTTTGGTGGTGGAATTGCAAATCCAATAAATGAATTGGCAAAAATAATTTCTAAGCTTCAGGATAAAAACGGAAAAATTACTATCCCCGATTTTTATAAAGATGTAAAACCACTTACTAGAAAAGACAGAGAAAATTACAAAAAACTAAATTTTTCTGATGTTGAATTAATGAAAGAATATGGTGTTGATGAATTGCAAGGTGAAAGTGGTTATTCTACATTGGAAAGACTTTCTGGACGCCCAACACTTGATTGTAATGGAATTATTGGTGGTTTTACTAGCGAAGGTGCTAAAACAGTGCTTCCTTCAAAAGCAAGCGCCAAAATTAGTATGCGTCTTGTTCCTGACCAAAATCCATTAGAGATTGCAAAATTATTTACTAAATATGTAAAATCCTTAGCACCTAAAAGCGTTAAAATTAAAGTGAAAGATCTACATGGCGGGCATCCAATAGTTATGTCGCTTGACGATAAAGCAATTGAAGCTGCCGCAAAAGCTGTTTCTAAAGCCTTTGGCAAGGAGACTGTTTTTACAAGAGAAGGAGGTTCAATTCCTATTGTTATTGAATTTTCAAAACAACTAAAAGCACCAGTAGTTTTAATGGGTCTTGGTTTAGAAACCGATAATATTCATTCACCCAACGAACATTTTTTGATTAAGAATTTTGAACGTGGAATTTTAAGTTCAATTTACTTTCTTGATGAATATTCGAAATAAATAATTATTTATTGATTGAGGACAAAATGAAAATGGTTAGATTGTTTTTGTTATTTCTTGCTTTGGTATTTGTAAGTTGTAACCAAATGTCTGATGAGCAAGCAGAAGATTCACCAAGTAAAGATGAATCAATTAGACGTTACAATATTGAAATGGAAAAAAAGCAAAAAAGAAACAATGACAATCCTTGCGATACATTGTCTCTTAAGGAATATATTCTTAATCAAGATAGTGTTGGGACTTATTTAGTAGAGTTTGATAAGACTTTTACATATAGTGTACCTAAAGCTGCAGTAATTTATTACGCAGATAAAAGAAAAAAAAACCAATATATATTTGCTGTAATTGCGAAATCTAAAGAAGGCGAACGATTAATTGAACCTAAAAATGTTATTGGCTACGAATCAAGTTTTATTAATTTGGATAGTACAAAATTGGGTACCGCATTTTTCTATTTAACGCTTTATGAATGCCGTAAAGATTCTTCATTTAAGCAAATTTGGGAGTCGGAAGTTCCAATTCATGGTGGTTTTAATAGAATGACTTTGAAAAACTGGAAGCCTAAAAATATTATGTATGTTGAATTAAATTACGAGGACGGAATAATATCAGGCCATAGAAATTACAATTTCTTTTTAGTTGATGGAATTGAAAAAAAACCTCACTTAATGGAAACTTACGTTGGGTTGGTTCATAAAAGAACTTTAACAAAAGTTGATGACGACCGCTACCCTGATTATTGGGAATTTAGATTCTGGGAAGATTCTCTTTCAATTAGAATTAGAGATTCAATACCATTTTATTGGGATACAACGAAAAGCTTATATATTACAAAATTTAATAAACGTTGGTTTAGGCATTATTGATTAAAATTATGGAAAACAAAATAGAATTATATAATTACTATAAATCTCAATTTGATAAAATTGAAATTAATAATGAAAATTCAATTAGAAAATATTCATCAGTTGAAAATGAATATAACATAATAAATAATGGCGTTGGAATAAGAGATTTATCCAGATATAGTAAAATATTTATACACGGAAAGGATTCGGAGTCTTTATTACGCAGACTAACTACAAATAGAATAATTGACCTTAAAGTTTTGCAATGGGTTAAGACTCTTTTTGTAAATTTTGAAGGAAATATTATTGATAGAACTCTTCTAATTAAATTTGAAGATTATTTTGTGCTTATTGGCTCAAATACAGAAGAACAAAAATTGTTTAGATGGATTAAGCGATTTATTATAAAGGATGATATTACAATATCAAATGCTTGTGACGAATATTCTGTTTTTGAAGTGATTGGTAGTCAAGCCACTTCTTATATTACTACAATTCTTGGTGATAAATTTGATAAACTAAAGGATAATAATGTTTTAAGAGTTCAAGTTGAAAATTTTTTCATTCATGGAATTAAAATTGATGATTGTGGTGTTATTAATAAATATATTATTGTGGTTGATTCAAAAAATGCTATTAGAACATTAGAGATTATGAATGAAAATAAAAGCGTTTTTGACTTTGGTATGGTTGGTGAAGATGCTTATAATATTTTTAGAATTGAACATGGAATTCCCATTGTGCCTAATGAACTAAATGACTCGGTTAACCCATCTGAAGTTTATTTGGATTCTGAAATTAGTAATTTGAAAAAAGACTATATGGGTCACGAGAATATTACATTTAGTAACGATAGCTTTACAAGGCTTGTGAAAATTAAATTTAAAAGCGAAATAAAATTTCCAAATCTTCCCATTACTATTATTGATTGCAATAATAAAGATATTGGAATTATAACAAGTTATGCTAATGCGGATGTGATAAAATCGCCTATTGGACTTGGGTTTGTTGATGCCCAATTTAAGTTGAATGGTGATAATTACTATGCAACTAATAAAAATGAAGAAATTGAAATTAACATCTGTGAAATAAAATAATTATGAAAATATATACAAAAACTGGAGATGATGGCACAACTGGTTTGTTTGGTGGACAAAGAGTAACCAAAGATTCATTGCGTGTTGAATGTTATGGTACTGTGGATGAATTGAATTCAACTTTAGGGATAGCAAATTCTGAAGTTAAAAATAGTGATTTGAATCTATTATTAACCGAAATACAGAACAAACTATTCACTGTTGGTGCTCAACTTGCTACTCCTTTTGATAAAAAGGAAATTAACACTGTTAAATTAGTTGATGAAGATATAGTCTACCTTGAGAATAATATTGATAAATTTGAAGAGAAGCTGGAACCTTTGAAACAATTCATATTGCCAGGTGGTACAAAGGGTGCATCTTTTCTGCATTTTGCCCGCTCTGTTTGCAGAAGGGCAGAACGATTAGTAACTTTGCTATCCAAAAATGAAAAAATATCTAATCTTAATTTAATTTATTTAAATAGATTATCTGATTTGTTATTTGTTCTTGCTCGTTATGAAAATAGTATAAACAATGTGCCAGATGTTACTTGGCAAAAGTAAAAACTATTTTTTTGTTATTTGAAATTTTGGGGGTGAAATTGGTTTCGACGGGATTATTTAGTCTTTGGACTGCGCACCGTGTTATCCGTAGACACGCTAAACGACGGTAACTTAAATATAATCGACAATTACGATTACGCATTAGCAGCTTAATCCCAAAAGGATAGCTACTCGTTTGCCAAATTCTCTCGTATCAGAATTTGAACAAACGCCGCTTAGATACGATAGCCAAAGCAAGAGCTTGAGTAGTTGAGGCGAAACTTTAATCAAGCTGGTTCAATAGTATCTTGTTTTTCAGAGATTATTGGACAAGATTAAAAGACTAACTATGTGTGTAGACGTTCTCTGAACGGTAATTCCGGACCCGGGTTCGACTCCCGGCACCTCCACAAGTCTTGGTTTTGAACAAAACGAAGACAACCATAAAATAATGATTTAACTTAACAGAAAAATTTAATTCTTATTTTTATTAAGCAGAGACAGAGCATTGATTTTTAGCTAACTTAAAATATAATTCTTAGCCAATTTTGTGTAATTAACAATTTGCTTTTCTTTCCATCTCTCATTTTTCCCGAGTTCTTTCATCATTATTTCCGCAACCTTTGGTGCCATTTCAATTGAAGCTTTTGCATCTAATAAAAGGGAACGTCTGCGGCGTGATAAAAAATCGTCAATATTTACAATCATTTCTTCACGAACAGCCCAAAGAACTTCGGCAGCAATAGCATTCATTTTGGGGTGTAATTTAACAGCAAGTTCGGAATTTTTATAAACAATATTCTGTATATCTGGAGCATCTGAGCCGTATGATTCTAAATCACCAAAGGTTGAAGCATTTTTATGAAATCCATGTATTTGAATTCCAGCTGTTAAACAAGGCTTTTCTTCGAGTCCACCTACCAAAATAGCCTGTTCCATAGTGTCTGCAGCCATTTTTCTGTAAGTTGTCCATTTACCTCCAGCAATGGTTACAAGTCCCGATTTTGAAATACTCACTACATGTTCACGTGAAATTGCAGCGGTGTTTTCTGCTTGCGGATTGTTTACCAAAGGTCTAACTCCAGCAAACATACTTAGCACATCTTCCTTTGTTGGATCTTTTGTTAAATATCGTGCAGTGTGTTTAAGCAAAAATTCAATTTCCTCCTTCATCGGAGTAGGTTCAATTTCTGCTTTTTTAATTGGGGTGTCTGTAGTTCCAACAATAATTTTATCATGCCAAGGAATTGCAAACAAAACCCTTCCATCATCTGTGTGAGGCACCATTATTGCGCTATCACCAGGCAAAAAGGATTTATCTAAAACAATATGAACTCCTTGACTTGGCTTAATAAATGGTTTGCAATTTTTATCATCCATTAATCTAATTGAATCGGTAAATGGTCCAGTAGCATTTATAACAACTTTAGCTTCTAATTGATATTCTTTCCCAGATTCAAGATCATTTGCAATTACGCCTTTTAGTAATCCAGATTTATTAATTAGGCTCGAAACTGGAAAATAATTGATTATTGTCGCACCTTGTTCAGCAGCAGTTTTAGCCAAATTTATTACTAATCGTGCATCATCAAATTGCCCGTCATAATATCTAACTCCACCATTTAATCCTTCTTTTTCAATTGTTGGAATATGTTTCAAAGTTTCCTCTTTTGAAAGTAATTCCGATTTGCCAAAGCCTTCTTTGCCTGCAAGCATATCATAAATTTTCATTCCAATACCATAAAACGGACCTTCCCACCAATCGTAATTTGGAACAATAAATGGCAAATTGTGAACAAGATGAGGAGCATTTTTACGCAAAATACCACGCTCTTTTAATGCTTCCAACACTAGTGAAATATTACCTTGCTGCAAATATCTAACTCCACCGTGTATTAGCTTTGTGCTTCGGCTGGAAGTTCCTTGAGCAAAATCGCCTTTTTCAAGAAGTAAGGTTTTGTAGCCTCTAGATGCAGAATCAAGCGCAATACCAACTCCCGTAGCTCCACCACCGATTATTATTATATCCCAAATTTTATTTTCATCAATTCTTGAAATCATTTCACTTCGGTTCATTTTGTAGCCCCTCAAAAAAGTTTTTTTATTTTATTGAATGCTTCTAAAATAATGTTAGCAAAAGCTTTATACTTCTGATAAAACGTATCTATTCCTTCTTGTTCAAGGAAGGCGTCAATAATTGTTGCTATTTCTGTAGTTCGTAAATATCCATAAGCTTTATGAGGATTTGTTTTACCATTTATTTCATAATTATTATAAACGGAAATATCTGTTGCTCCAATTTCAAAACTATTTGGAGCAAAATCATCTGCTAGAGTATGGTCAATAGCAATTTTATCATATTTATCAGACATATTAAACCAACTTCCAGAAATGCAATTTGGTGTAATTGGTTTATTAATCTCCCCGTTTTGGGTTTTTTGTTCCGCAAATATTCTAGCAATAATTACAGGTAAACCAAGTGCGGAGCCAATTGAAATATAAGTATTAACGTTTATTTTATCGGAATGATTGGATAAGACATCGAATGCAATAATTGAACCCATTGAGTGTGCAATTAATAATATTTTATATTCATTATATTTTTGCAAAATGGAAAGAAGTCGGTTTTGAATTTTTTGTTTTGTGAAACCATTTTTGTTATTTGGTGAAAGAGAATTTTCGTTGTAATAAATATCTAAATCCACAAAATATTTGCGCATTATTATATCAGTAATTCCCTTAAAATTAATAGTTAAATCCTCATTTAAGAAAATTTTATCAAGCTCTTCTTCTATATATTTAAGAATTTTTTCTTGAACTTTGCTACCGTTTTTACGTTCTTTAGATTCACCTTTCACGTAGGGCTCATCTTCAAATAAAGGATTGTACTTATCAGTTATATTTACATCGAGTGGTTCTTGGTGAATAATATCAGCCCAATAAACCATTTCAAAAGGAATATTTGTACGAGATTTTCCAATATTATTCAATCCTTCGTTAATTGCTTGCATCCACCATTTTTTTAATTGTTCGGCAGATGTTTTGTTTCCAAGTCCGTGAATTCCAATAATTATTTGTTTCATACGCATTTATTTAGTGATATTTAAACTAACAATTAGATTAAATATTTAATTTTAACTTCATCCAACCAGGTTTATTTGTTGCAATTCCGTCTATTCCAGAATCCATTAAATATTTTGCTCGCTTGCAATTATCAACTGTCCAGCAATAACATTTTAAGCTATTATCGTGTACTTTTTTAATAAAAGCAGAATCCAGTTGTTTGATGTTTTCAATATTTAATCCATCAATTTTATTTTCAACAGCAGTTTTGAGAATATTATCGAGCAAAATTCGCTTTGCTTTTGGAGTTGATAACATTTCAAATTCGTAAAGCCAAAGGACTTCCACATTTGGAAACATTAATTTAGCTTTTAAAACAGTGTCTAAATTGAAATCCATTAAAACCATTTGTGACTCTTGAATTTTACCATCTACAATTAGTTGTTTAATTTCCACTAAACATTCGGGACCGCTTTTTATTTCCACAAAAACGGTTTTACTTTTTGGAACAATATTAAAAAGTTCTTCAAGTGTTGGAATTCTCTCATTTTCCCATTTCTTGTTTTTCCACAATCCAAAATTATATTGTTTTAACTCTTGTAAAGTTAAATCTGTTACATTTTTATCAATTCCAGAAGTTCGCTTTATATTTGAATCGTGAATAACAACTAATTGATTGTCTTTTGTAAGATGTATATCCAATTCAAGTGCATCTGCATTTTCTTCCATTGCTAATTTTGCTGAGGATATTGTGTTTTCTGGAGCATGGTAAGAAGAACCACGATGAGCAATAATTCTAAATTTATTTGAACGCATATTTTTATATTTTCTATGAAGAATAATCGTAATTTAAATTTATAGACCAAATTTAGATATAATAAATTTTTGATACTAATTTATGATGAAATTGTTGCAAATATTGTTAAATAAAGAGGAAATGTCTTTTTTAGACTTAAAATTCACAAATAAAATATTTATATTAGAACTAAAGAAAAAATTGAGTGATAATGCGAAAACCAGAAAATCAAATAATAGTAATATTCGGAGCTTCGGGCGATTTGACAAAACGCAAATTGGTTCCGTCGCTTTATGATTTGTTCGTTCAAAATTTGCTTCCAGAAAAATATGCAATAATTGGCGTTAGCCGATCTGATTTAGGCGATGAGAATTTTAGAAGCCAAATGAAAGAGGGGATTCAGAAATATGCTCAATCTGAAAATAAAAGTCTGATTGATGATTTTCTAAAAACTATTTGTTATCAAAGCGTTGATGCAAAATCTGCAGAATCATTTTTTTTGCTAAAAGCCAGATTAAATAAAATTAATAGCGAATTTGACATCCCTGAAAAAGTAATTTTCTATCTTTCAACTCCACCAAGTCTTTATTCAATAATTCCAGAAAATTTGGCAAAAATAGGTTTAAACGATGAGAGCAATGGCTGGAAACGAATTATAATTGAAAAGCCTTTTGGGTATAACCATGAAACAGCACAGGAATTAAATGCTTCTTTAAAGCAAAATTGGAATGAAAATCAAATTTATAGAATTGACCATTACCTTGGTAAAGAGACAGTTCAAAATGTTTTAGTAACAAGATTTTCAAACGGAATTTTTGAACCGCTTTGGAATAGAAATTATATTCACCACATTGAAATAACTTCGGCTGAATCAATCGGGGTTGAAAAACGCGGAGGTTATTATGACGGCTCTGGGGCTTTGCGCGATATGATTCAAAATCATTTGCTGCAGCTTGTGGGTTTAATTGCAATGGAACCGCCATCATCAATGGATTCGGAATCAATTAGAAATGAAACCGAAAAGGTGTTTCAATCAATAAGAAAAATAAGCGAAAAGGATGTTCACAAATTTGTTATTCGCGGACAGTATATTAACTCAACTGTTAAAGGTGAAAAAATGTTGGGCTACCGTGAAGAAGAGGGGGTTAATCCAGAATCAAAAACTGAAACGTATGCAGCGCTTAAATTTTATATAGATAACTGGCGGTGGGGTGGAATTCCTTTTTACATCCGTACTGGAAAGCGACTTCCAACACGAGTTACTGAAGCTGTAATTCATTTTAAGTCAACTCCTCATTTTCTATTTCAAAAAGAAGCTGTTAACGGTGGCAGTAATCAATTGATTATTAGAATTCAACCTGATGAGGGAATTTTATTGAAAATTGGGATGAAAATTCCCGGTAGTGGATTTAATGTGCAGACAGTTAATATGGATTTTCATTACTCCGATCTGCCGCATAAATTTCTGCCTTCTGCTTATGAGCGTTTACTTTTGGATTCTATGTTAGGTGATTCAACCCTTTTTGCTCGTGGTGATGCGGTAATGAGTGCTTGGGAATTTTTAGACCCAGTAATAAAAGCTTGGGAAAGTGATAAATCAATTCCCGTTTATGGTTATCCTTGTGGAACTTGGGGACCAGAAGTTGCGGATGATTTAATTGAAGAAGATGGAACTACTTGGCGGTATCCATGCAAAAATTTAGCAGATGACGAAATTTATTGTGAGCTTTGAGATGGATAATATAGTTAAAGTATTTAGAAACACAGATGAGATTTCAGAGTTTTTAGGCAATTTTTGGAAGCAAAAAATTGATGAACTCAAAAGTAATAAGTTTTATTCAATAGCGCTTTCTGGTGGAAATACTCCAATAAAAATATTTAATTATTTAAGTGAAAATTTTAATGATAAAATTGACTGGAGCAGAATAAAATTTTTCTGGGGCGACGAAAGGTGCGTTCCACCTAGTAATAATGACAGCAATTACAAATTAGCAAATGATTATTTGTTTAGAAATATAAATCTGGATGAATCAAATATTTTCAGAATAAAAGGGGAGTCTGACCCAATTGAAGAAACCAAATCATATTCAAAAATTCTGGAAGCCAACTTGCCAAACGTAAATGGCTATCCTAAATTTGATTTTATCATGCTGGGCTTAGGTGAAGATGGACACACTGCTTCAATTTTTCCACACGAAATTGAGCTTTTTAATTCACCAAATTACTGCGAAGTTGCTGTGCATCCAGTTTCTGGACAGAAGAGAATTACAATTACTGGCAATATTATTAACAATGCTGAAACAGTTGTAATTGTTGCAGTTGGGAAAAGCAAAGCCGATAGAATTTTTGAAATAATTAGTAAAACCGAGATAGCTAATAATTACCCAGCCTCATTGGTAAACCCAATTAATGGAATAGTAAACTGGTTTTTAGATGTTGAATCTTCTAGCAGGTTGTAAGTATTCTTAAGGGAAGTATTTTAATTCTATCGAGGCGTTATAGAAGAATAGACCCCAGTCCTTCTCGCATTTACACAAAACAATTTACACTACTTCGTTTTACTTTTTTTATCCTTTATTACTTGAAGTTTATCATCTTTTCCTGTTAGTATTATTTTTGCGGATAAAGAACTTACTACATCTTTCCCAGTTTTTTCTTCAATTTCTCTACGGGTATTTCCTGCTATAGTACCTCCCTGATTAGCTATGATTTTATTCTCTTCAAATGTTTCTGGATTTTTCTCTTTGCTTATTTCAGTAGTTGTAGCTTCGGCTAACATGTTCAAGACCAATTCCAAATTTGTCATATTATCACGAAGATTTTCCTTTTTTAAGCCTTTATGTTTTTTATATTGCTTTACTCTAAACCCACTCCAAGCTTTTGTAATTTCGTCTGTCAATATTGCGAATTCCAAACCTTTTCTCACACCTCTGGTTTCCCATTCATCCGTTAATTCATTACGAACCTCAATGCTTTTAAGTCTTTGATTTATCCATTCTTTGCTGTAACCCTTTTTAAGATACGTTTCCATCAATCTGTCAATTCCTATCTCAGGGTCTTCAATTTCATCAATCCGCTCACGTCCAACTTTTGCCAACCATTGTTTAAATGGTTCAGCTCTTTTTGAAGGAATAGATTGTATTAAACGAAATAATTGTTCTGTATCAGCTACATCAGTTTGCCTCTTTTTTCCATCTGTCGAAACCATTTTCAACTGTCCGATATTTTCGGACAGTTCACTACCTTCTTTTCGTAATTTTGATTTTAAGTCATTCCAGTATTTCCTTGGTCTGTCAGTACCTGAAAGAACTTCAACAACATCAATTATCGAGAAATACCATTTCTCTTCATCTTCATTCCAAATTGATCGAATTTGTTTTTGTTCAAATAATCTTATGGCTGTTTCTTTAGTCATGATAAAAACCCCATACTTTTCAAAAATATTTTACATCCATTGTAATATCTAATTTATACTTTTTCATAAACATCATCAATATCAAGAACACCATATTTTTCTATACTTGGAGATATTTTATCTGTAAGTATTTTATTAGCAGACTTTAAATTCTGCAATTAGCACTGTTCCCAGATTCTGGTTGAGTAAACATCGCCTTATTTGGTAACATCCAGCATCCAAATATAAACCCTCATGAAAAACTGGATTATACCTCAGCAGAGTTTACCCCGTTCTTTTTACGGGGTTCGTTATCAATTCTTATAACGTTATAAAGCGTTTTTATATGATCATACCTTGCAATGATTCCTCAATTGTTTTTTCTGGTTCTGATTTTAATCTGAATAATTCAGCAGACCAAAAATCAGCTCTTGGGATTTTAGAATTATATCCCAACAATTCATTGTTATAGTCAAATGGTAAAATTAGCCATTCTTTATCACGTTTAGCATTTTCAAATGCTAAACTATTAAGTTGATATTTCGAATTGTTCCCTAAAATTGAAACAATATCAAGAATTATTAAATTATGACTCGTATTGTTTTGGCAAATCCAACAATTCTCTTTTTGTAATGAGAATAATTCTGGAGTATCCAAGGAGTTGGGTTCAATTAATTGACGATTGCATTTATACTCAAATTTATATATACCCGTCGAGATGTTTGTTATTGTTGTATCATGGGAAAATAAGTTGAATGTGAACAAATATCGTCTTTCTTTATATTTTGGTGTTGAAATTAATTTACTTGGTTCCATGTTAGAAGAATAGAAAAGGGCAGTATCTTTGCATTCCGTAAAAGATAGGAAGTGTGTTTTTTTATAAAAATCAAATTCACTCTTTTTGTTTGGAGCAATATGTGCTTTTATTGAATTATAAATTCCATACTTGCTTATATGTGCTGGATTGCCACTTTGAAGCAATTTAGAAAATAATCCGTCAAAATAAAAACGTTCAGGTAAGGTTTTGTTTCCCCCTGTATCACCACGATATAAAAATCTCGGAACTTTATTCATAATATTTTTTGTAAAAACCACTCTCCTTGACGACTTTAAAACTAATTAGTATTTCTTTGAATAATAAATCTGTCCAGTTTTTTCATTTGCAATTAAAACATTTGTGGCTTTTGCTTGTAGAATTTCTTCTTTCATTTTATACCACCCATTTCTGTAACAATTATATTTGTAATTAACTTCTTTTTTTGAGCAAATATTAAAGATGAAATATATTTTAATATCACTATAATTTTCTTCAATTTTTACAGCATCAGATTCTTTTACCTTAAAAAACATGTATTCTTCTTTTATGTCTTTGTGAATAATCCGCTCGCCAAAAACATCTTTCTTTACTGTATATTGAAAAGGTAATTTCCCAAAATAAACGCCACCAATTTCTTTTGGCGGGCGTGCCTTGCTTGTCCCTTGTCCCATATTTTCTTTTATTATTGTTTTAAAACCACCTTTTTTGAGATCATATTCTTTGAATGGTTTAGTAATTGTAACGTAATATTTTTTTGCCATTAAATCTTTCTTGATTTTTTTTAAGTCATCTAATTTTTCCTGGTATTCATCAGTTTTCTTAAATACTTTTATTTTAAGGGGAGTGCTATACTGACTTGATAAATTATAATACTCCACAACATCTAAGTCATAAACATCAAGTTTCGTATAGCGATTAGTATAACGTTCGCTATCTTTCAAAGTTTTCTGAAGTTGAGATAAATGTTGCTCATTTGAAGATTTTTGTGCGACTAATGAAGAAAAAAACATTATAATTAAAATTAACAAACCCAATATTTGTTTCATTATTATTCCTATTCTCAAATTATTATTTTATAAGTTTTATAGTATAGTCTTTGTAATATTCAATAACTTTATTCTTAATTGTTAATACATCATTTATTGAAAATTCCCACTTTTTAATTTGATTATATTTAATATTCTCAAAATACAGTGTTTCAATCGTGTGTTTTTTGGGTCCAAGATTCAAAATAGAATTATTAGTTCTGCCCAAATAATCACCATTTTTATCGTAAACATATATATCCATAAAAAACCTATCTATATGATTTGGGGATTCATTTTTTATATCAACATCTATATAAAGCGAAGAAGTGTAGACACTATGTTCAACCTTTAGGACTTTAATCGTGATTGTATTAGATTTTTGAGCAGATACCAATATAGTTGCAAAAAAGAAAACAACAAAAATTATTTTAGTCGATTTAAACATTTTTTTCTCCGTCTTAAAATTTATAGCTTTATAACGGCTTCGTGCATAAAGCGTCCACCGTCAGACTGTCTAAAAACCAAAAAAACATTAACAACGTTGTGAAACTTTACAACTAATTGTATATCCTCTAACTATATCACATATTAGTCTTAATCTATAAAACTCATAATTATAAGACACGTATTCACCAGATTTTCCACCCTCATGTATGTATCTCCATGTTTGAAAAGCATCTTTTGACCTTTTTAGAATAGAATTCAAGTCAATTTTCTTAATGTCTTTTGAAAATTTAGGTGTTGGTTCATTCGGATTATCTGAAACTAACATTATAATTGAAAACTCTGCGAGTTCTCCTCCTTTAGTACTATTAACAAGATTATATTTATCTTCAAATGTAGATTTAATAGTAATTGGTAAATTATTATATAATCTCCACAAATCATGTGTTGTAGGTATCGGCATTTTTAAAATCATTCTAAGTGCTTTTAGATATAACTCTAAAGCCAAAGAAAGTTGTGTAGCAGATGCAACCAACAAACCGATATCCTGAGGTGAATTAAATTGAATTTTTCCCATAACAGTTCCAGTTTTATCAAAAAACGAAATAGCATGGTTCATAAATGTATCAGCAACTAATAAAGCAATATTGGGATTATATAATTTGTCATTGTTCTTTTTTCTTCCCATAATTGCAAACTCCTTTTTTGTAACCCTAACTTTAAAGAATTTTATCTGGAAATGAGCAAAAAAATATAAGACCCCATTCATTCATTTCATTTACAGATAAAATTTTGTTGTGCGAAACCATCAATTGCATATTGCTATGGGTATTTAATCGGGTTTCTGTTTTGTTATTTAATTTAAATTTAATCATTATTTTTGTTTGTTAACTTAAGTAAAATTACTTCTCTTAGCCAAAGCTAAATGAACGTATCTAAAATTATTATTTTCCATTCTTGATAAAGTGTTTTTTGTTTTAAGGTACATAATTATTCCGTGCAATATTAAAATTGCTGCTAAAAAGAATTTCATTCGGGAAACGATATTTATTATTTATCCAGTATCATTTATAAAACTTACTCGTAAAACATGCATTTCACAACTTTTACATTTAGGACATTTCCAACCATGGGTTTTAGGGCTCTCGGTATTTTGAGGCTCTTTTATTTTGTGTTTATTCAGAACTTCTCGGCATTTCTGCAAAACTGTTTTCTTTTTTCTGCTGCTTAGCATTCCGTAATATCTTATCTTAAAAAATCCATTGGGCAGTATGTGAAGCATAAATCTTCTTATAAATTCAACTGGTGATAATGCCATTTCCTTTTTCTTGCTATCACGATAATCTTTGTACTCAAAAACCACATTCCCATTTTCTATCCTTTTTATTCTGCTATTGGATATTGCAACTCTGTGAGTGTAACGTCCTAAATATTCAATTACTTGTTTGGGTGAGCCAAATGGTTCTTTGCAGTAAGTGATCCACTTCTTTTCATAAAGTTCATTAAGTAGTTTGTAAAATTCTTTCTTCGAACCCATGTCTTTAACTTTTCCCAAAAATTTGAGTTCTTTGTTTTTATAAGCTCTTTTGAAGTAAAACAAAAACTTCTTCATAAATAAATCAGAAATTACATTTACATGTATAAAAAACTTCTTATGCCTTGCTTTCTTTGGATACTTCCATTTTTTCCCATCTTTTGTTAGTCCACCACCGGGTACAATACAGTGCAAATGAGGATGATCTGTTAAACCTGGATAATGCAATAGGATTAAAATAAACAATTTTAGAAAAAGAACAATCAATATAGAAGCGAACTTGCCCCGACTTACTCGGTCTTAGCGTTTGTACCCAAAAGGTTAAGTGAACAATAGT
>Ga0210039_1000652_pt1 | contig 36097 bp, 21 predicted proteins | sample CryGeyCG2114_250_3_FD_185460 | JGI IMG/M metagenome (GOLD analysis project Ga0210039, IMG submission 185460) | Groundwater microbial communities from aquifer - Crystal Geyser CG17_big_fil_post_rev_8/21/14_2.50 (SPAdes) (version 2) | ecosystem: Environmental > Aquatic > Deep subsurface >...
CTCGACTTCCGCGCCGTAGAGTCGGGCTTCGGGCGCATTGGCGAACGAGGTGACGAGACCGCCACCCGCGCTCGCGGCGATGAACGCCTCGATCGGGCGATCGATTTTCTTGTAGAATCCCGCGACGCTGAACTTGTCGCCCGCGCTGCCGAAATAATACTCGGCGCGCGCCTCGGCATTGGTCAGCTGGCTGTCGACCAGGAACGGGTTGCCGCGGAAGGTGCGGTTCGATTCGGGATCGAAATAGGTCTGCTCGACGAGTTCGCGGAACTGCGGACGGGCGATCGTCTTCGATGCCGCGATGCGCAGCTGCAGATCGTCGGTCGCGAACCAGGTCACCGTCGCGCCGGGGAGGATATAGTCCTCCGACAGGTCGGTCGCGGTGGCGCCGAGTATCGGCGCGTCGAACACCGACTGGTCGAGCGCGACCGACTGGTCGGCGATTTCGTACCTCACCCCGGCCTCGACCGAGATCGCCTCGATCGGGGTCCAGTTGACGAGGCCGTAGCCCGCGAGGATCGACAGGTTTGCGTCGAATTTGTGGAACGGGCTCGCTTCGGCGAGCGTGATGTCGAACAGCGCGAGGGTCGCGCCATTGATGATGTCGCCCGGACGCCGCAGCCCGATCACCGGGATCAACTGCGGGTTGGGGGTGAAGGTCTGCGTCGCCCCGGTCACCGGATCGGTCAGCGTCAGCGGAACGGCTTCCGCGCGCGGAATGAACTCGCGGCGGATCGAGCTGCGGTCGGTGTCGGTCCAGGCCAGGCCTGCAGTCATCGCGAGGCTGTCGAAGGGTTCGAACCCGAAGTCGATGCCGCCATACCAGAGCTTCTCGGTCAGGTCGTCGAACGAGACGCGGCTGAGGCCGGTGTCCGACGCCTGGTTGAGATAGACCGCGAACTGTTCGCCGACCGAATCGATCACGTTGGGCGTGTCGTCGACCACATTGGTGCGGGTGTAGGAAAATGTCGCGTTGTAGGGCGCCTCGCGATCGGTCTGCGCGAAACCGAACCGGACATCGACGTCGATCGACTCGAAGTCGAATTCGCCGACCAGCTGGCTGTCGATCAGCTGGCGTTCGAACCAGGCGGTGTTCTGGTTGATGAAATCGAACCCGGTCGCGCCCTTGTCGAACTCGGTGCCCTGCGAGAGGCGCGCGGTCTTGAGGGTGTCGCGGATATAGAGGTTGGTCCAGCGGATCGTGTGCTCGCCGATGTCGAGGCCGAAGCTGAGCAGCCCGTTCACCAGCACGTTGTTGTCGGTGACGAAGGTCGTGAAATCGTCGGTCAGCGTCGACAGGTCGGTATTCGCCTGTTGCGAGCGCACGTTGCGGTTGCGCCAGCTGTTCGAGATGTTCGCGGTCGCGATCGCGCCCAGATAATTGCCGCCGCCCACTTCGAACGAGGTGCCCATCGCGATCCCCGCCGACCAGTTGGCCGGCAATTCGTCGATCCGTTGCAGCGTCACGAGGTTGAGCGGGAAGATCTGTGCGGCGATGCCTTCCTGCGTTTCGACCGAGGTGTTCTCGATCCGCTGCCCGCTGTCGAAGAAGGCCTGGAGGTTCGACGGGATGTCGCGATTGCCGTTGTCGAAGCCGAACTTGTCCCAGTCGGACCCGTAATAGGTCAGCCCGTTAGAGAAATTGGTCTCGGTGTCGATCCCGCCGCTGGCGCTGATCGTCACGAAGCTCTCGGTCGGCACGGCGCGGGTGGTGAGGTTGATCACCCCGCCGCCGAATTCGCCGGGGAAGTTGGCCGAATAGGTCTTCTGCACGAGGCTGGATGCGACCACGCTGGTGGGGAAGATGTCGAGCGGCACGACGCGGCTAAGCGGTTCGGGGCTCGGCAGCGGCAGACCGTTGAGGAGCGCGAGCGAATAGCGATCGCCAAGGCCGCGAACGAAGACGCGTCCATCCCCCACCGTGCTGAGGCCGGTGACGCGGGTGAGTGCCCCTGCCACGTCGCCTTCGCCGGTGCGGGCGATGTCTTCGGCCGTGAGGACCGACAGGACCTGGCCCGAATCGCGCGAGACGTCGCGTTCGCGATTGCCGCGGATGATGACGCGATTGCCGCCGGGGATCGAGACCTCGACGCCTTGGCCCTGGTCATCGTCCGCTGCCGGATCGATCTGGTCTTCGTTTTGCTCGGCGCTGCCCTTGGTCGAGGGATCGTCGCCGGGCGGGACGCCCTGCGTATCCTGTGCGAGTGCGAGGTGCGGAAAGGTGAGCGCGGTGCCGAGCAGTAGAATTCCCGCCAGACGCTTGCCGGTTGACATGTGGGTGCCCCCTAGGAAAGTATTTCAATCGCGAGGGCGATGCTTCGCCGCCGCTTGGGAAGGCGGGGGCGCGGGCCGTCCAAGGCCCGCGCCCCCGCTCTCGTCGGATCAGTAGACGGGCAGGCCGGTGCAATTGCCGTTCGCGCTGCCGAAGCCGAGGATCGAGGAATTGCAGGTCCAGTTGCCGAAGCGGCTCGAGGCGGCGTTCTGCGCCGCGCCGATGAACGTCGTGGTATCGAAGAAGGTCGACAGCGAATTGGCATTGAATGCCGGTACGCCGTTCTCGTTCGAGCCGTTGATGTAGCCCGCCGTGAGCGTGATCGTGAACGACGCGTTGTTGTTCGAACCGGCAACGAATTCGCTCTGGACCTGGGCGGTGGTGGCGCCCGACGTGCCGTTGAACGGCGCCGCGGCGTCGCAATCGCCGACCAGCGAGTTGAACACCGGGTCGGCCGCGATGGTGACCGCTTCGTCGATCCGGATGCAGGTCTCGTTGTCGGTATCGATCACACCGTTGACGAGCACCAGTTTGGCGCCGCCGCGCGCGCGGATCGCCTGCGAGTTGCCGGTGCTGCGCTCGAGGAAGGTGAAATTCGCGACGCGCAGCACGGTCTGCGGCCGCGCATCGGTCGAGAAGTCGCCATCGGGCGAGTCGAGTTCGATGAGGTTGTCGCCGCCCGCGCTGCGCTGCGCACCCACGACGTACTGCATGTTGGCCTGCGCCCCGGTGTCGACGTCGATCGAATCGTCGTCGGCGCCGATCACGGCGACGCCCTTCATGTTCACCGAACCGCCGAAGAACTCCATCCCGTCATCCGAGCTGTTGAAGGTCAGGATGTTCTCGAAGGTGGTGCCCGAACCGACGCCGCCGGTGGTGAGCGACTGGAGTTCCTTGCCCGGAGCGAGGCTGAAACCCGAGAAGCGGATCTGGACGTTGCGCAGCGAACCCGAGCTGTCGGCGCTGTTGGCGCCGCCGAACAGGGTGAGCGTGGTGGTGCCTTCGAGTTCCTGTTCGCAGGTCGGATTGTTGTTCGGGCTTGCGGCGGTGTTGAACCCGCCGGTGCGGCAGTCGGAAACCGGCGCGCGGCCGAGTAGGACAACGCCGCCCCACTGGCCGGTCGAGGCGTCGGTGCTGAGGCCGAGCACGTTGTCGCGGCTGGTGAAGACGATCGGGCGCGCGGTGGTGCCGTTGGCGATCAGCTGGTTGCCCCGGTTGGCGACGAGGAAGGAGCGACCGGTCGCTCCGTAAACGATCACCCCCGGCTCGATCGTGAGTTCGACGCTCGATCCGGTGCTGGCGAAACCACGGTCCGCACCGATGTCGACCCGGCCCGGCAGGGCGTAAAGCAGCCCCGCAATATAAGGCAGCGTGTCGTCGGCATCGATCACCGCGGGGAGCGAGCAGATGCGATAGGTCCCGGTCGGGCCGGCGATCGTGCCCGAATCGGTGAGCCCGCCGGTCGAGTTGATCGTCGGGCAGCCGGCCGCCGCGGTCACGGTGCCGCCCGTGGGAGTCGGCGTCGGGGTCGGCGACGGGGTCGGATTGTTGATCACGACGTTCACGTCGCCGGAGGTCCCGGGCGAAACGATTTCATCGGCTTCGCAGCCGGTGACGGCGAGCGCGCTGACGCCGAGAAGAAGAACACGGTTGAGATTGGTCACGGCTGGAAGCCCCCTCGTTCAGATGAATTCGATGCGACGCACACGATTCGTGTGTCGAGCTGGGGGACTAGGGCTGGGACGTGACGGTTTCTTTGCAGAATCCACAGCGAAATCATTGGCTTAACATGACGCCAATGTTGCAGTTCCATGACGGGAAAATGAGCCTTCGCGGATAAGCGGCCGATGCGGGTCGGCTCTCGGCGCGGCTTGTCCACAGCGCAGATCGCGCGTGTCATAAATGTGCAATTTGCCCGTCATAGCGGGATCGCGAACTCGACACGCGAACAATCGGGACTTGCCATGAAACACCTGTTTTCGACCACCGCCGCGATCGCCATCGCGACCATGTCCGCCCCCGCCATGGCGCAGGATTCGGCTGCCGCGGCGGCCGAGCTCGCCAAGATGCGTGCCGACATGGCCGCAATGAGCGCGCGAATCGAAGCGCTCGAAGCCCAACTCGAAGCCGAGCAAGCCGAAAGCGATGCCGCGATCGCGGAAACGCGTACGCTTGCCGCCGGGGCTGCCGAAGCTGCTGCCGAGGCGAAGGCCGCCGCAGCCAATTCGGGCGACGGCACCAGGGTCGCCTTCAAGGGTGCTCCCGAAATCTCCACCGGCGACGGCTGGAGCTTCAAGCCGCGCGGTCGCCTGCAATACGATGCCGGCTTCGTGAACGTCCCCAATGAGACGGGCCGCTCCGAGGGCTGGGGCAGCGAGGCCCGCCGTGCGCGCCTCGGCGTCCAAGGCGAGATGCCCGGCGGCTTCGGCTACAAGTTCGAGGTCGATTTCGCCGGCGACGACATCGACGTCAACGATGCGATCATCAGCTACGAGACTGGCGACCTCGAATTGAACATCGGCCAGCACAACAATTTCCAGTCGCTCGAAGAGCTGACCTCGAGTCTTCACATTTCCAATCTCGAACGCGCGGCCTTTACCGATGCCTTCGGCTTCGAGCGCCGCGTCGGGGTTTCCGCCCAATACAAGGGCGACGCCGTGCTGGTGCAGGGCGGTTTCTTCACCGACAATATCGGTGACCTGTCGAACAAGAACTGGAGCATGGACGGCCGCGTGGTCGCGATGCCCAAGCTCGGTTCGACCCAGCTGCATTTCGGCGGCTCGGCGCATTATGCCGACCTCGAAGCGGGATCGACCGTGCGTTATCGCCAGCGCCCGCAGGTCCACTTCACCGGCGAACGCTTCGTCAGCACGGGCACGCTCGGCGCGGACAGTGAGACCGGTTTCGGGCTCGAGGCCGGCGCGATTGCCGGCCGGTTTCACGTCGCGGGCGAGGCCTACTGGCAGACGCTCGAAGGTCCGGCGCTGCCTTCCAGCCCGACCTTCTTCGGCGGCTATGCCGAAGTCGGCATGTTCCTCACCCCCGATACGCGCGGCTACAAGGGTGGCAAGTTCGACCGGGTGAAGCCGGTCAACGAAGTCGGCAATGGCGGGTTCGGCGCGGTCCAGGTCGTGCTTCGCTACGATTACCTCGACCTCAACGACGGGACCGTGCTCGGCGGGCAGCAGAACGCCTATCTCGCCTCGCTCGTCTGGACCCCGACCGACAACACCCGTTTCATGCTCAATTACGGGCGCATCGAATTCGACGACGCCGCCTATGTCGGCCCGTTCGGTTCGACCTCCTATTCGGGCGACGTGTTCGGCCTGCGCGGGCAGGTCGATTTCTAAGCGACGGAACGCTAGGGACTTGCTGCGGCGATTCCCTGGCGCCTGTCATTCGGATGTCACGAAAGTGTCATCGCACCGGCGCAAAGGGCCGGCAATTGGACCAATGCAAAAGGGGTTTCCCATGACGAAGTTCTCGAAAATCGCGCTCGCCTCGGTGGCGACGCTGGTACTTGCCGCGTGTGGCAGCGAAGGCGGGGGCGACACCCGGAATTCGATTCGCGCGGTCGGTTCGTCGACCGTCTATCCGTTCGCCAAGGCCGTCTCCGAAGCCTTCGCCCGCTCGAATCCCGATTTCGGTTCGCCGATCATCGAATCGACCGGCACCGGCGGCGGCATCCAGCTGTTTTGTTCGGGCATCGGCCCGAGCACGCCCGACATGGCCAACGCCTCGCGCCGCATGAAGGCGAGCGAATTCGAAACCTGCCAGGCCAACGGCGTGACCGAGATCATCGAACTGCAGGTCGGCCTCGACGGAATCGCCTTTGCCTCGGCGCAGGGCGGTATCGACATGAACCTGACCCCCGAGATCGTCTATCGGGCGCTGGCCGCCCGTCCCTATGGCGAAGAGCAGACCGCGAAGAACTGGTCGGACGTCGACCCCTCGCTCCCGAACAAGCCGATCCTGGTCTACGGCCCGCCTTCGACCTCGGGTACGCGCGACGCGCTCAAGGAGCTGGTCCTCGAAGTCGGCTGCGAAGCCAACCCAGAGATGGAAGCGGTCAAGGAAGCGGACGAGGACCGTTACGATCAAATCTGCACCGAAGTCCGCAGCGACGGCGCCTATGTCGACCAGGGCGAGCAGGACAACCTCATCGTCCAGAAGATCACCGGCAATTCGGACGCCGTTGGGGTTTTCGGTTATTCCTACCTTGAGGAAAACGCAGACCGCGTGCAGGGGCTCCCCATGAACGGAGTCGACCCGACCTACGAGAACATCTCGAGCTTCGAGTATCCCGGCGCGCGTCCGCTCTACGTCTACGTCAAGAAGGCGCATCTCGATGCGATCCCCGGCCTGAAGCAATATCTCGCCCAGTGGACCACGATGTGGAGCAAGGGCGGCCCGCTCGCCGATATCGGCCTGGTCGCTTCGCCCGAAGACACGATGGCGCGCAACCAGACTGCGGCGACGCAGTACACCACCATCGACGGCTCCGAACTCAACTAAGGACCTGATCCGCAACCATGTCGCCTGCCATCCTGTTTCTCCTGGCCCTCGGACTGGGCCTGGCCGGGTGGCTCGCGGCACGTGCGCGGGCCTACGGCATGCGAGCCGCCTCGGACACGGGGCGGCTCGCCAGCCTGCCGCAATATCACGGTTGGTACGTCGCACTGTGGGTGGCCGTCCCGATCGTGGCCTTCGCGGTGCTGTGGAGCATCATCGCACCGCAGATCGTGCTCAATTCGGTTCTCGCCCACCCGGCCGCCGACGCGCTGCCCGAGTTCGGCTTCAAGCGGACCCAGATCCTGTCCGAGGCCCGCGCGGTCGCAACCGGTGCGGCGCAGGGCGTGTTCGACCCGATGGCGCGCCCGCTGATCGAGCCGTTTCGCGGAGCGATCGAACGCACCAATATCATCGGCCTCGTCGTCGCACTGCTGCTCGGCTTCGCCGGGGGCGCCTTCGCCTTCCTGAGGGTGAAGCCCGATTTCCGCGCCCGCACCAAGGTAGAGCGCAGCATGCTGGTGCTGCTGCTGCTCGCCTCGCTGGTCGCGATCCTGACCACGCTCGGCATCCTCGTCAGCCTCGTGTTCGAAACCATCCGCTTCTTCGGCATGGTCGACCCGGTCAGCTTCCTGTTCGGCACGCATTGGGCACCCGACCCGATGGCCAGCGCCGACAATCCCGACGTCACCCGCTACGGGGCGATCCCGCTGTTCTGGGGCACGATCTTCATCGGCGCGATCATCGCGATGATCGTCGCCATCCCGCTCGGCCTGATGAGCGCGATCTACCTGACCCAATACGCCCCGCCGCAGGTCCGCACCTGGGTCAAGCCCGCGCTCGAAGTGCTCGCCGGCGTGCCGACCGTGGTCTACGGCTACTTCGCCGCGCTCACCATCGCCCCCGCGATCCGCGACATGGCCATGTCGGTTGGCATCTCCAATGCCTCGAGCGAGAGCGCGCTGGCCGCCGGCCTCGTGATGGGCGTGATGATCATCCCGTTCGTGTCCTCGATGGCCGACGACAGCATCGCCGCCGTCCCCGGCGCGATGCGCGACGGCAGCCTCGCGATGGGCGCGACCAAGTCCGAAACGATCAAGCGCGTGCTGGTGCCCGCCGCGCTGCCCGGCATCGTCGCGGGCGTGATGCTGGCGATCAGCCGCGCGATCGGCGAAACCATGATCGTGGTGATGGCCGCCTCGACCGCCGCCAACCTTACCGGCAACCCACTCGAATCGATGACGACCGTGACGGTGCAGATCGTGGCGCTGCTCACCGGCGAGGGCAGTTTCGACCATCCGGCGACGCTCGCCGCCTTCGCGCTCGGCTTCGTCCTGTTCCTCGTGACGCTGGCGCTCAACTTCGTCGCGCTGCGCGTCGTCAAGAAATATCGCGAAGCCTATGAGTGACGCCGTGACATCCCCTGCGACCGACGACCCCCGCCCGCTGCGCGCGCCCACCCGTACGCCCGAGTTCGAGGCGCGGCTGCGGCAGCGCTACAAGGCCGAGAAGCGCTTCAAATATGCCGGGCTCGGCGCGATTATCTTCTCCGTCGTGGTGCTGCTGTTCCTGCTCGCGACGATGACCATCAACGGCATCGGCGGCTTCCAGCGCGCCGAGCTCGAAGTGCCGATCGATTTCACCCAGGCCGGGCTCGCCGCCAATCCGGCAGCGATGGAAGGCAACGGCGCGCAACTGGCGCTCGAGCAGCAGGGCCTGCCCGACGTGGTCGAATATTTCGCGCAAGAAGCGCTTGGCGCGGAGGGTGCCGAAAAGCTCGGTAGTCAGGCCTGGCGCGAGGTGGCCGACGCGATCGCCGACGACCCCGGGATCTTGAACCGCAGCGAGACCTTCTGGCTCCCCACGACCGACGATTTCGCGCAGGCACTCGAAGGCGACGGCTCGCCCGAATTGCAGGCGCTGGCGACCCAGCTCTCCGATGCCGGCCAGCTCGACAAGAACTTCGACAGCGGCTTCCTCGCCCGCGCCGATGCCACCGATCCGCAGGAAGTCGGGATCTGGGGCGCGCTCAAGGGCTCGATCCTGACGATGATCGTGACCTTGCTTCTGGCCTTCCCGATCGGCGTCCTCGCGGCGCTCTACCTCGAGGAATTCGCGCCCAAGAACCGCTGGACCGACGTGATCGAGGTCTCGATCAACAATCTCGCCGCGGTACCCTCGATCATCTTCGGCCTGCTCGGCCTCGCGGTGTTCCTGACGATCTTCCCCAATTATCGCTCCGCTCCCCTGATCGGCGGCCTGACCCTGGCGCTGATGACGATGCCGGTGATCGTGATCGCCGGGCGCAACGCGATCAAGGCGGTGCCGCCCTCGATCCGCGACGGTGCGCTGGCGATCGGTGCCTCGCCGATGCAGGTCGTGTTCCACCACGTGCTTCCGCTCGCGCTTCCCGGAATCCTGACCGGCACGATTATCGGCATGGCGCGCGCGCTGGGCGAGACCGCGCCGCTGCTGCTGATCGGCATGCGCGCCTTCATCGCCACCCCGCCCGAAGGCTTCACCTCGCCGGCGACCGTCCTGCCGGTGCAGATCTTCCTCTGGTCCGATGAAATCGACCGCGGCTTCGTCGAGCGCACGAGCGCCGCGATCATCGTGCTATTGCTGTTCCTCCTCGCGATGAACGCCATCGCCATCTACCTGCGCAACAGGTTCGAGAAATCATGGTAACCCAGACCTCCCAGTTCGAAGACGATTCCGCCGCCCCCTCGGGCCCGCCCAAGATGGAGGCGCAGGGCGTCTCGGTCTTCTACGGCGACAAGAAGGCGATCGACGACGTTTCGATCGACATCCCGACCGATTACGTGACCGCGTTCATCGGCCCGTCGGGTTGCGGGAAGTCGACCTTCCTGCGCTCGTTGAACCGGATGAACGACACGATCCCGACCGCGCGGGTCGAGGGAACGATCAAGCTCGACGGGGACGACATCTACGACCCCAAGCTCGACGTCGTGCAGCTGCGCGCACGCGTTGGCATGGTGTTCCAGAAGCCCAACCCGTTCCCCAAGTCGATCTACGAGAACATCGCCTACGGACCCAAGATCCACGGCCTCGCCTCGAGCAAGGACGCGCTCGACGAGGTAGTCGAACGCTCGCTCAAGCGCGCCGGCCTGTGGGAAGAGGTCAAGGACCGGCTCGACGATTCGGGCACCGCACTGTCGGGTGGCCAGCAACAGCGGCTTTGCATCGCGCGCGCGATCGCGGTCGATCCCGAGGTGATCCTGATGGACGAGCCCTGTTCGGCGCTCGACCCGATCGCCACCGCGCGGATCGAGGAGCTGATCCACGATCTGCGCGGTCGCTATGCGATCGTCATCGTCACCCACTCGATGCAGCAGGCCGCGCGCGTCTCGCAGCGCACCGCCTTCTTCCACCTTGGCAAGATGGTCGAATTCGGCCCTACTTCGGAAATCTTCACCAACCCGAAGAAAGAGCGTACCAAGGACTATATCACCGGAAGGTACGGATAATATGGAACATACCGTCAAGGCATTCGACGAAGACATCACCCAGCTGCGCGGCTTGATCGCGGAAATGGGCGGTCTTGCCCAGTTGTCCGTTACCGAAGCGATCACCGCGCTCGAAACCGGCGACAACGATCTCGCCCAGAAGGTCCGCAAGCGCGATGCGCAGATCAATGCGCTCGAGGCCGAAATCGATCGCCTGGCGGTGCGGCTGATCGCCTTGCGCGCGCCGATGGCCGACGATTTGCGCGAAGTGGTCGCCGCGCTGAAGATTTCCGGCGTGCTCGAGCGGATCGGCGACTATGCCAAGAACATCGCCAAGCGGATCGGCAAGATCGAGGGGCGCAAGCATTTCGAGCCGCTGACGCTGATCCCGGCAATGGGCGAACTGGCGGGCGAAATGGTCCACGACGTGCTTGATGCCTTTGCCGCGCGCGATGCCGCCCGCGCCAAGGAGATCATCGCCCGCGACGACAAGGTCGACGCCTTCTACGACAGCATCTTCCGCAATGTCGTGACCCACATGGTCGAGAACCCGCAGACGATCGGCACCGCCGCGCAGATGCTGTTCATCGCGCGCAATATCGAACGCATCGCCGACCATGCCTGCAACGTCGCCGAACAGGTCTACTTCGCCGCCACCGGCAACACGCTGGTCGAGGATGGCGGGCACGACCACGACGCGCAGATGTTCGACGACCGCGACAACCCGCCGAACGAAGACTGACCGCCGACGGGGGTAACGAGCAATGGCCCAACCCTACCTCCTCCTCGTCGAAGACGATCCCTCGCTCGCCGAGATGCTGGCCTACCGGTTCGAGACGGCCGGATACCGGGTGCAGGCGACCTCCGACGGCGACGAGGCGCTGCTGCTGGCGCGCGAGGAAGTGCCCGATCTCGTCGTGCTCGACTGGATGATCGAAGGCACCAGCGGGATCGAGGTCTGCCGCCGGTTGCGCCGCGACAGCGGCACCGCGCAGGTGCCGATCATCATGCTCACCGCACGCGGCGCCGAGGACGACAAGATCCGCGGGCTCGACACTGGGGCCGACGATTACATGTCGAAGCCGTTCAGCCCGCGTGAACTGGTGGCGCGCGCCAATGCCGTCCTGCGCCGTATCCGCCCCGCCCTTGCGGGCGAGAGCTTGACCGTCGGCGGGATCGAGCTCGATCCCGTCCAGCACCGCGTGACGCGCAAGGGCGAACAGTTGAAGCTCGGCCCGACCGAGTTCCGCCTGCTGCGGCACCTGATGGAAAGTCCGGGCCGGGTCTTCAGCCGCGGACAATTGCTCGATGCGGTGTGGGGCACCGCCAGCGAGATCGAGGAGCGCACGGTCGACGTCCATATCCGGCGCCTGCGCCAGGCGATCGAGATCGAAGGCGAGCCCGATCCGGTGCGCACCGTGCGCTCGGCCGGCTACGCGATCGAGGCGGTCTAGCTAGACCAGCGCGTTCTTCTTCAGATCCTCGACCACCGCCGGATCGGCCAGCGTCGAGACGTCGCCGACCTGGTCCGGCTGGCCCTCGGCGATCTTCCTTAAAATCCGCCGCATGATCTTGCCCGAACGGGTCTTGGGCAGCGCGGGCGCGAATTGCAACGCGTCGGGGGTCGCGATGGGGCCGATTTCCTTGCGCACCCACTGCCGCAATTCCTCGCGCAAGTCGTCTCTTTCCGTCGCGTCGGCGTTGAGCGTGACATAGGCGTAGATGCCCTGCCCCTTGATCTCGTGCGGCATACCGACGACCGCCGCCTCGGCCACCTTGGGGTGCGCGACCAGCGCGCTCTCGACCTCGGCGGTGCCCATGCGATGGCCCGAAACGTTGATCACGTCGTCGACCCGGCCGGTGATCCAGTAATAACCGTCCTCGTCCCGCCGACAGCCGTCGCCGGTGAAATACTTGCCCGGATAGGTCGAGAAATAGGTTTGGAAGAAGCGCTCGTGGTCGCCGTAGACCGTGCGCATCTGGCCCGGCCAGCTGGAGACGAGGCACAGATTGCCCTCGGTCGCGCCGTCCAGCTCCTCGCCCTCGGCATCGACCAGTTGCGGACGCACACCCGGCAACGGCTTCGTGGCGGAGCCCGGCTTGGTTTCGACCGCGCCCGGCACCGGAGCGATCATCGTGCCGCCGGTCTCGGTCTGCCACCAGGTGTCGACCACCGGGCAGCGCCCTTCGCCCACCACGCTCGAATACCAGTTCCAAGCCTCGGGATTGATCGGCTCGCCCACCGTGGCGAGCAGACGCAATTGCGACCGGTCATGGCGCGTCACCCAGTCGTCGCCCTCGCGCATCAGAGCGCGGATCGCGGTCGGCGCGGTGTAGAACACGGTCACGCCGAGCCGGTGCGAGGTCTCCCAGAAGCGCCCCGGATCGGGGTAGTTGGGCACACCGTCGAACATCACCGTGCGCGCGCCATTCGAAAGCGGGCCATAGACGACATAGCTGTGCCCGGTGATCCAGCCGACATCGGCGGTGCACCAAAACAGGTCGTCGGCCACGTCCTTGTCTTCCTCCGGCCCGAACAGCAGGCGATAGGTGAAAGTCACCCACAGCAGGTAGCCGCCGGTGGTGTGGAGTACGCCCTTGGGCTTCCCGGTCGAGCCCGAAGTGTAGAGGATGAAGAGCGGGTCCTCCGCCGCCATCGGCTCGGGCGGACAATCGGCATCGACGCTTTCGCGCGCATCGTGCCACCACACGTCGCGGCCCTCGACCACGGGCACGTCGTCACCCGTGCGCCGGACCAGGATCACCGAATGGACGTTGGGACAGCTTTCGAGCGCGGTGTCGGCATTGGCTTTCAAGGGGATTGACTTGCCCCCGCGCCGACCACCGTCCGCCGTTACCAGCACCGAGCTTTCGCAATCGCGGATGCGGCCCGCGAGGCTATCGGGCGAGAAGCCGCCGAACACCACCGAATGCACCGCGCCGATCCGCGCGCAGGCGAGCATTGCGAACGCCGCTTCGGGGATCATCGGCATGTAGATCGTGACCCGGTCGCCCTTCGCGACCCCGCGCGATTTGAGCACATTGGCGAAGCGGCAGACCTCGGCATGGAGGTCGCGATAGCTCAGCTCGTAACCTTCGCCCGGCTCGTCGCCCTCGAATACGATCGCCGTTTGGCCCCCGCGAGTATCGAGGTGCCGGTCGATGCAATTGGCACTGAGGTTGAGTTTCCCGTCGGCGAACCAGCGGATATGGAAATCGTTCGCGTCGAAGGACCAGTCGCCCGCTTCGTTCGGCTCCTCGATCCAGTCGAGCCGCGAACGCGCCTGGTCGAGCCAGAAGCCGTCCTCGTCCTTGGCCAGTGCGTCGTGCATCGCCTGCAGCTTTGTCGGGATCATGCGCTTGGATCTCCTCTCTCCCGCAACGATGGGCGAGCGGCGAAGCGCGTGCAAGCCGGTTCAGTCGGCGGGTCAGTCTGCTTGGGCGATCCTGTCGAGCAGCGCGCGCTGCGCCTCGCCCGTCTCGGTCAACCGCCAGCCGTCGGGGCCTTCCTCGACCAGTCCGGCGGTCACCAGTGCGGCGTGGTCCTGCGGATCGATCCCGCCTCCATCCTTGGGCATCAGCCTGCCATACCGCCCCGAATGATAGACCAGCGGCTCGGCCGCGCTGCGGGCGAAATCGACCACCTCGCCGAGGAAGATCGCATGGTCGCCGCCCTCGTATTCGTAGCGCGCGCGACAGCCGAAACGCGCCGCGCAGCCGGCGATCAGCGGCGCCCCTTCGGGCCCGTCCGAGACGGCGAGGCCGCCGAACTTGTCGGCACCCGACCGGGCAAAGCGATCCGACATGTCCTGCTGGTCGGCGGCGAGGATATGCACCGCCCAGGCGGTCGCGTCGCGGAAGGCGGGCAGCGAATGCGACGACAGCGCGAGGCTCCACAGCACCATCGGCGGGTCGAGCGAGACCGAGTTGAAGCTGTTGGCGGTGAGCCCCACCGGATCCCCGCCGGGATCGCGCGCGGTCACGATGGTGACCCCGGTCACGAAGCTTCCCAGCGCATTGCGAAAGGCGGATTTGTCGAGCACTTCCGCCTCGCTAGGGGCCGGAGCCGGGAAGGGCAATACGCCTCGATGGCTCGTCTCGCGCGCGGCGCACGGGCGAGGTGTCGGCGAGGTGGGGGCGAAACCGCCGGGCGATTGCGGGTGGCCCGAAGGGGAGGGATTCGGTTTCGGGCGCGGTCCGGGCGGGAACGGCCCGTGCCACCCGCGTGCGAAAGGCTGGGCGCGTGCCCCCGCGCTGTCGATAACATCGGTCAAGCGGGTGTCGAATCGCACCGAAGCCGATATTTTTCATGAACGTGCATAGCGGCGACCAAGTTCATGAAATACCAGTGTTAGTTTGGAACCTGCCGGTATTGGGAGCGTTAACTTCACATGGGGTATGCCAAGGCTGGGAAGAATGGGGCAGCACTGCATCCGGAGGCCGTGGCGGCACCGGAGACAGTTCCGCTCGCTTCGCTGGTAAGCCGCCTCGGCAAGTTTTCCGCGGTCGAATCCGGTGACACGCTCCGCTCGCTCGTCAGGGGCCGGCGTGGCTATGATCGCGACACCCCGGCCTGGGCCGAGCGCGGCGATCTGGCCAGCATCGTCGTGATCGAAAGCGGATGGGCGTACAAGTTCGCGATCATGCATGACGGGCGGCGTCACATCGCGGATTTCTTCGGTCCCGGCGCGATCTGCAACTGGTCACGGCTGTCCCGGTTCGAAGAGCAGGACGACATCCTTTTCAAGGCCGGCGCGAGCGTGACGTTGCTCGAACCCGGCCTGCTAGACGAGAAGCTGAACGAGGATGCGAGCCTGGCGAGCACGATCAAGCGCCACGAACTGGCGCGCGCGATGCGGACGACGCAACGGATCCGTGCCTTCATCTCGCTTCCGGCGATGGAGCGAACGCTTCTGCTGTTGCTCGACTTCGCCGACGAATTGCGCACGGTCGGCAAGGCGCCGGATTGGATTCATACGCCTTTCGCACAAGCGGAACTCGCCGACATGCTCGGCCTGACAGCGGTGCATGTGAGCCGCGTGTTCAAGAAGCTGGTCGATGCCGGCATCATCGAGCGCGACGGCAATTCGGTGCGGTTCACCGATCGCCGGCGGATCGAACGCGACCTCGCCTATCGTCGCTTTTTCCAGGCTCGCAGATCCCCGTAAGCTCCCCAACATTTGTTAGGCGTTCGGCAGTGGCTTATCACCGGTATTGCGTCTACCATCGCTGCCATGGGGTAGGGTGAGCAATCGATGTCCAAGTTCGACTATCCGATTGTCGCAGTTGGCGCCTCGGCCGGGGGGATCGAGGCGCTCAAGGCACTCGTCGAGTGCATCCCGACGGATTCGCGCGCGACCTACGTCATCCTGCAGCATCTCGCGCCCGACCACGAAAGCCAGCTCGTCAGCATACTCGGGCGCGATTCGAAGCTTCCCTGCATCCAGGCCGAAGAAGATCTCGCCCTTGAGCCGGGGCATATCTACGTCCTGCCACCCGACAGATATCTGAGCATCGTCGATCACGGCCTGTTCGTCGAAACCCCGCTGGAACCGCGCGGTTCGCGCATGCCGATCGACTATTTCATGCGCTCGCTGGCGGAAGCCGCAGGCCCGCAATCGATCGGCGTGATCCTCTCCGGAACGGGGAGCGACGGCACGCTGGGCCTGCGCGCGATCAAGGGCGCGGGCGGATTGAGCTTCGTCCAGTCGCCCGAAACCGCGCTGTATGACGGGATGCCGCAGGCGGCGATCGATTCGGGCAATGCCGACGAGATCGGTACGATCGGGGAAATCTGCGCGTCGATCGCCGAGCATGCCAAGCGCATGGACAATGGCGACCAGCAGGAATTCGGCCAGGCCGACCTCAACAGCGTTATCGCGCTGATCAAGGCCCGGCTCGGGCTCGATTTCTCCGCCTACAAACCGGGAACGATCGGCCGCAGGATCCGTCGCCGGCTCAAGCTGCTCAGGTTCGAGAAGCCGTCCGAATATCTCGAGCACCTGCGCTCGGACCCGAATGAATTGCGCCAGCTCGCGGACGATATGCTGATCAACGTCACCTCGTTCTTTCGCGACGATACGGTGTGGGACGAAGTGGTCGCCAAGGTGATCACCCCGCTGGTCGAAGCGGCCGGGACCGGACCGCTGCGCATCTGGGTGCCCGGCTGTTCGAGCGGGGAGGAAGCCTATACGCTGGCGATCCTGTTCGAGGAACATTGCGCGCAGCAGGAGCATCCGTGCGACTGGCAGATATTCGCCAGCGATCTCGACGTCGACGCGATCTCGCAAGGTCGCGAGGGTCTGTATCCTAACAGCATCTCCGCCGATGTCTCTGAAGAACGGCTCCGGCAATTCTTCCGCCGGCAGGACAATCACTTTCGCGTGCACAAACGCCTGCGCGAACGGGTCGTGTTCGCGCACCAGGACATCCTCCACGACCCGCCCTTCTCGCGGCTGGACCTGGTCTCGTGTCGCAACCTGCTGATCTACCTCGATTCGGCGCACCAGCGGCAATTGATGGACACGTTCCATTTCGCCCTGCGCGAGGAAGGCTTCCTGCTGCTGGGCACCTCGGAAACGGTCTCGACCCAATCGCGCAAGTTCAAGTCGATCTCGAAAAAGGCACATATCTACCGGCGACGCCCTGGCCGGGCCGAGGCGCGCTTTACTGCGAGGCAGCGTGGCAGCACCACTCCCGGCCGGATCTCGCAATTCCTCGCCAAGGCCCAGCGCGGCCGGACCAACGAGCTTCACGAGCAGGTCCGCCTGTCGCTGCTCGATCGCTACGCTCCGGCCGGGGTCGTGATCGAACCCGATGGCACGATCGTGCATTATTCCGGCCCCGTCCGGCGCTTCGTGGAAACGCCCGACGGTCCGCCCACCCACAATGTCTACGAACTGCTACCCGCCACGCTGCGTGCGCGGGTGCGCGATACCGTGCGCCGGGTCGCGATGGGAGAAAAGCCCGACGGTCGCACCGTGGCGGTTCGGTTCGCCGATCGCGACCAGACGGTGCGGGTCGATTGCGTCGAGCTGGGACAGAGCGAGAGCGCGGACGAGGCTCGCTTTTTCGTCACCTTCGTCGAGGTCGGGGATCCGCACTCGTCCGTTTCCGACGATGCGAGCGCAGCCGAAACCGGCAACGAGCAGGTCCGCCATCTCGAGCACGAACTCGAAATCGTGCGCGAGGACCTGCAGACCACGGTCGAGGAACTCGAAACCTCGAACGAGGAATTGAAGGCCAGCAACGAGGAGGCGATGGCCTCCAACGAAGAGCTGCAATCGGCCAACGAAGAGCTCGAGACCAGTCGCGAGGAGCTGCAATCGCTCAACGAGGAACTCGTCACCGTCAACCACCAGCTCGAGGACAAGATCGAGGAGGTCGAGAAAGCGACCGACGACCTGCGCAACCTGCTGTCATCCACCCGACTGCCGGTCATCTTTCTCGACAACGATTTCCACATCTCGAGCTTCACCCCGACGATGCGCGGCCTGATCGAACTCCGCGACACCGATATCGGGCGTCCGTTCGGCAACCTGGCGCGCAAGATCGACGACCCCGCCTTCGAGGAAGACGCACGCAAGGTCCTCGAAGACCTCCAGCCGATCGAATGCGAAATCTCGGACGACGAGGGCCGCACATACCTGCGCCGGTTGCAGCCCTATCGCACGTCCGAGGAACGGATCGGCGGCGTCGTCGCGACCTTCACCGACATTACCGATCAGGCCCGCACCGCACGATTGCTCGCCTCGCGCGAGCGGCAGGCGCGCATTATCGCGAAGCTCGGCCAATCCGCGCTGTCGATCCGCGAAATCGACGATTTCCTCGACGAGGCCTGTGCCTCGCTGCGCGAGGCGCTCGACTGCGATTTCAGCAAGGTTCTCAAGCTTTCCGACGATGGAAAGGCATTCAACCTGGTCGCCGGTGCGGGCTGGAATCCCGGCACGATCGGAAAGTCCGAAGTCACGGCCGGGCGGCACAGCCAGGCCGGCTATACGATGCTCGAAGAAGGTGCGGTGCTCGTCGCCGACCTCGAAGAGGAGAAACGCTTCGAAGGCCCCCCGCTGCTGAAGGACCATTCGGTGAGATCGGGAATCAGCACCGTCATCACGGTCGGGCAGAAACCGTGGGGCGTGATCGGCCTGCACGATCGCAAGGCCGGGGTGTTCAGCCACGAGGATCTCTCCATCCTCGAGGCCGCATCCAACATCATCGCCCTGGCAGTGATGCAGTCCACGCGCGAGGAATTCCTCGCCCGCGAACGGCTGGTCCTCTCGCTTGCGATCAGCGTCGCGAACATGGGGGTGTGGACCGTCGACACCGCCACCGACGAGGTCACCTGGGACCAGCGCCTCCGCAAGATCACGGGAATGGTCAACGCCAAGTCGCGTCCCGCCGCCGAGACCTTCTACGATCACATCGCTCCGGAAGACCGCGAGCGGGTGGAACAGGCGATGCGCAAGACGGTCGAGACGGGCAAGCCGTTCGAGGAGCAGTTCCGCTTCTTCCGCCCCGATGGCGAGATGATCTGGCTGTTCGGCAAGGGCGAACGCGTGACCCAGGGCGATCGCCAGATCGTGCTGGGGATCAACAGCGACATCACGCAGCGCAAGCAGCACGAGGAGCAGAACGAGTTCATGATGCGCGAGCTCGACCATCGTGTGAAGAACCTGCTCGCGGTCATCCTGTCGATCACCCGCATCACGTCGAAGACGACCGACAGCGTCGAGGAATTCCTCGAAGATTTCTCGGCCCGGCTCGACGCGATGGCGCGCACGCACAGCCTGCTGGCGCAGGCGCGCTGGTCGGGGACGCACCTGCGATCGCTGTTGCAGGACGAGGTCGTCGGCCAGGCCGCCGATGGCCAGGTAGAATTGTCGGGACCGAAGATCACCGTGTCGCCGAGCGCCGCGCAATCGCTCTCGATGATCTTCCACGAACTGACCACCAACGCGCTCAAATACGGTGCGCTCTCCCGCTCGCGCGGCAAGGTCGAGGTGCGCTGGGAACAGGTCGAGGGCGATCGGCTTGAACTGTGCTGGAAGGAAAGTGGCGGCCCCGAGGTCACCAAGCCGGAGAGGCAAGGCTTCGGCACCACGGTGCTCGACCGGATGGCGCACCAGCAGCTTGGCGCGCACGTCTCGATCGAATGGAAAAAGAAGGGTATCGAGGTAGTCCTCGACATGCCGATGACGCGATTGCTGCCGGTGGCCGAAGCCGAACCGCAAAAGCAGGCGATTGCCGACCACGCCTCGCACGCTTGCCTCAAGGACAAGAAGGTGCTCGTCCTCGACGACGAATGGCTGATCGCCGAACAGCATGCCGACGTCCTCGCATCGGTCGGCGCTGAGATAATCGGCCCGTTTCTCAAGCTGGAAGACGCGCTCGGCTCGGATTACGCAAACGCCGACATCGCGGTCCTCGACTTCGCGCTCGCCGAAGGGACGACCGTGATACCGCTGGCGGAAAAGCTGAAAGAGATCGGTATCCCGATCGTGTTCGTTACCGGCTATGGTTCGCGCACCGAATTGCCGCCCCAGTTCGACGACGACCTGGTGGTCCCGAAACCGGCCAGCGCCGACGCGATTCTCGACAGCACCGCGCACCTGCTGGCCAACGGCAACGCGGCGCCGTGACCTGATCGGCATCGGCGGCAGCCGGAAACCGGAGCAGGCGCGATGACTTCGGCATGCGGGTTTGGCCTGCCCGGGGCGAGCGAAACAATTTCATGCCCCAAGCGCTGTTCTTCAGGAAACGGAGGCAAGCAATGGCGGCACGCGCTTACTGGCAGGGGCAAATCAGACTCGCGTTGGTTTCGATTCCGGTGGAGATCTATTCGGCGAGCAAGTCGGGCGCGAAGATCAGGTTCAACCAGATCCACGAACCGAGCGGAAAGCGCATCAAGTACGAAAAGACCGCTCCCGGCATAGGTCCGGTCGATCGCGACGAGATCATCAAGGGTTATGAGATCTCCAAGGGCGAATACGTGCTGCTCGAGGACGAGGAGATCGAGGCGGTCAAGATCGAGAGCCGCAAGACGCTCGAACTGGTCCAGTTCGTCGACGCCTGCGAGATCGATCCGCTCTATTTCGAGAAGCCCTATTACGTCGCACCGAAGGACGATCTCGCCGAGGAAGCCTTCGTCGTGCTGCGCGAGGCGTTGCGCAAGTCCAAGAAGGTCGCGCTCGGCCAGCTTTCGGTGCGCGGCAGCGAGAAGCTGGTCGCAATCAAGCCGTGCGGCAAGGGACTGTTGCTCGAAACGCTGCGCTATGCCGACGAGGTGCGCAAGGCGCAGGGGTTCTTCTCCGAGATCGACGAGTCCAAGCCGAAGAAGGAACTGCTCGACCTCGCAACCACGCTGATCGAGGAGAGGAGCGCGCCCTTCGATGCGAGCGAATTCGAGGATCGCTATGTCGAGGCGCTGCGCAAGCTGATCGACAAGAAGGCGAAGTCCAAGAGCAAGAAGGCGATCATCGAGGACGTCGACGAGCCGGGTGGCAGCGAAGGCGGCAACGTGATCGACCTGATGGCGGCGCTCAAGAAATCGGTCGGTGAGAAGAAGTCCGGCGCCGCAAAGTCCGGATCGAAGAGCAAGAAGAGCGCCTGACATGGCGAGCGGGCGCAAGCCGGCCGATCCGCTGGCGACCTACAATGCGAAACGCGACTTCAATCGGACGCCCGAGCCCTCGGGCAAGGCGCAAAGCAGCACGAACGGCAACCTCTTCATCGTGCAGAAGCACGACGCCACCAGGCTCCACTGGGACCTGCGGCTAGAAGTGGACGGCGTACTCAAGAGCTGGGCGGTCACCAAGGGTCCCTCGCCCGATCCCGACATCAAGCGGCTGGCGGTCCGCACCGAAGATCATCCGATGTCCTATGCCGAGTTCGAGGGCACGATTCCCAAGGGCGAATATGGCGGCGGCACGGTGATGCTGTGGGATCGTGGCAGCTGGGCCCCGGTCGAAGGCAAAAGCGCGCAGGACCTCAAAAAGGGCCACCTCCACTTCCGCCTCGAAGGCGAGCGGATGCGGGGCGATTGGCTGCTTATCCGGCTGAAAAAGAAGCCCGGTGAAAAGCGCGAAAACTGGCTGCTCAGGAAATTGCAGGACGAGCATGCCGAGGCGGGCGACGTGCTGGTCGAGCGCGAGCTGACCAGCGTGCTGACCGGTCGCTCGATGGCCGAGATCGCGGCCGACAAGAAGGGGGAATACCCGCTCGCCGGCAAGAAGGACGAAGCCTTCCTCGCACAGATGGAAAAGGCTTCCTCCCGCAATGCCCGCACCGCCAATCCACGCAGAAAGCGAAAGCCCGCCCCGCTTCCCAAGTTCGCCCAGCCCCAGCTCGCCACCCTGGTCGACGAGGTTCCCGCCGGGAACGGGTGGATGCACGAGATAAAGTTCGACGGCTATCGCGCATTGGTCGCCGCCAGGGGTGACGAGGTGCGGGTCTTCACCCGCAGCGGCAAGGACTGGACCGACAAGTTCGGCCCGCTGGTCGAAGCGATCGCCGCGCTCGACCTGCCGGCCTGCCTGATCGATGGCGAAATCGTCGCCTATGACCCCAGGGGCAATCCCGATTTCTCGACGCTGCAGCAGGTCCTCAAGCGCGGGCACGGGAGCCAGTCGAAGCAGGATGCGCTCGCCTTCCATGCTTTCGACTTGCTTTCTCTCGACGGGGAGGATCTGGCGAAGCTTCCCAATATCGAGCGCAAGGAGCGGCTCGAAGCGCTGCTCTCCACCGCCGAGCCCCCGATCCATATCGCCGATCACGTCATCGGCGCGGGCGAGCAACTCTACGCTTCGATGTGCGGGGCCGGGCAGGAAGGGATCATCGCCAAGAAGATCGATGCCCCCTATCGCCACGCGCGCAGCAAGGCGTGGGTGAAGGTCAAATGCACCCGGAGGCAGGAATTCGTCATCGTCGGGTGGAAGAAGAGTTCGGCCCGCGGCCGCCCCTTCGCCTCGCTGCTGATGGCGCAATACGAGGGCGACGAGCTGGTCTACAAGGGGAATGTCGGCACAGGGTTCACCACCGACGAACTCGACGAGCTGGCGGCGAAGATGAAGCGGCTGGAGCGCAAGACGCCGCCGGTCGAGACCGACTCGGCAAGCGCCCGCGGTGTCACGTGGCTCACTCCGAAACTCGTCGTCGAAGTGGCCTTTTCCGAATTCACCGCCGACGGGAACATCCGCCACGGCAGCTATCTCGGCCTGCGTTCGGACAAGCCCGCTAAAAAGGTGACGCCCGAACGCGCAGCGCCGACGCCCGCACCCGAAGAGGTGGTGAAGATCTCCAGCCGCGAGCGGATCATCTTTCCCGATAGCGGGCAGACCAAGGGGCAGCTCGCCGATTATTATGCCGCGGTTGCACCGATCATGCTGCCGTTTGCCGGCCACCGGCCGGTCAGCCTTGTTCGCTGCCCGCAGGGGCGCGCAAAGAAATGCTTCTTCCAGAAGCACGATAGCGGAGCCTTTGGCGACCACGTCCACCACGTCCCGATCCGCGAGAAGGACGGCGGGACCGAGGACTACCTCTATGTCGAGGATGCGCGCGGTATCCTGCAATGCGTGCAGATGGGGACGATCGAGTTCCACGGCTGGGGTTCGCGCAGCGACGACGTCGAAGCGCCCGACCGGATGGTGTTCGATCTCGATCCCGACGAGGGTCTCGATTTCGCCGATGTCAGGCACGCGGCGCGCGACATCAGGGCGCGGCTGTCCGATCTCGGCCTGGTCAGTTTCGCCATGCTCTCGGGCGGCAAGGGCGTGCACGTGGTGGTGCCGCTGAGGACCGGCCATACGTGGGACGCGCACAAGGACTTTTCGCGGCGCTTCGCCGAGGCGCTCGCGATCGCCGAGCCCGACCGCTTCACCGCCACGATGAGCAAGGCCAAGCGCAAGGGGAAGATCTTCATCGACTGGCTGCGCAACCAGCGTGGCAGCACCGCCGTGCTGCCCTACTCCGCACGCGCGCGGAGCGGCGCGCCGGTGGCGGTTCCGATCGATTGGAACGAGCTGAAATCGATCGACAATGCGCACCCGTTTTCGATCGACGATGCGAAACGCCTCGTGGAGCGCGCCGAAAGCAAGGCGCTGGCCGGATGGGGCTTCGCCGAACAGCGACTGCCCGATCTCTAGTCATCCCGCGCGCGGTCGTGACGGTTCGTAAACGATCGGGGAAAATGGCGGAGGAGGTAGTCAGATGCGAACCGCTCTCCACCCGTTTTCCCTGTTAAACAGGGAATATGCAGGGAAATTGCCCATTTTATCAGATCAAGGTGCTATTTCAGTCAGCGTAATCGCCCGTTCTCCGCCGGTTGTCGGTCATTTTCCCTGCGAAAAAGAACAGGGAATTTGCAATTCAATAACAGGGAATTGCACTTTCCAATAACAGGGAAACTGGACGCTAAACTCCTCGGGCTCCGGGTGATCAGCCAGAAAGTCACTCGTTGACACCGCGTGCGCCCCCTTCCCCGCCGTCAGAGCCAATGTAAGGCCTGCGCGAAATGTAGTCATCGTGGTCGAGGCGCCGCTGGATTCGCCTCGGCCGTGTGCAGCGCTGCAGACGAGATCCGCGATCCTTGACCTGATAGTAGTTCTCAGATGGAATCAGGGAAACATAATCAAACGAAAGAACATCATCGCGGAGAATTTATTTTCATTCAAAACGCTAGGGTGATTACAGAATGAGCGAACCTTTCACTCTGCCCCACCTTGCCATTACCGGATACAGCGAGAAGCATTGACATAGCATGATCAAATAAGAGGCGCTTAAGACGGCTCTAAGAGGGGACTAAGACATAGTATATCCAAATACGGTGCCTCTCTTGCCGTCCAAATAATCGCTTTTGTATTATCTGGCACGCGCCAAGCTGCTGGAGATTGCGATGCAAGTCCGAACCGCGACGGATCTCTCGGACCGTCTCGTCATGAAGCCGATCACGGCCCTTTCCCCATATGCGGGCAATGCCCGTACGCACTCGAAAAAACAGATCAAACAGATTGCCCGCAGCATCGAACGCTTCGGCTTCGTCAATCCCGTATTGATCAGCGATGATGATCAGATCGTGGCGGGTCATGGACGCGTGCTGGCGGCGAAGCAGCTTGGCATGACAAACGTGCCCACGCTGGCACTATCACATCTCAACGAAGCAGAGCGCCAAGCCTATGTGCTGGCCGATAACAAGCTGGCCGAGAACGCAGGTTGGGACAAGGAGCTGCTCGCTATCGAGCTGCAGCATCTTATCGAACTCGATTTCGAGGTGGAACTCACAGGGTTTGAGATCGCAGAGATCGACCTGATAATCGAAGAGGCCGATGGCTCTGACGACAAAGAGGGCAATTCGCTCGACGATGTCGTTCCCGAACCCAACGGGCTAATCGTGTCTAAGCCTGACGACATTTGGAACTTGGGCCAGCACCGTCTTATTTGCGGCGATGCGCGCGACGAGCACGTCATTGCGGCACTCCTAGACGGCCGGCGCCCGCATCTGATGTTCACCGATCCCCCATACAACGTAAAAATCGACGGTAACGTGTGCGGCCTTGGTTCGGTGACCCATAAAGAGTTTGCCTTTGCCAGCGGTGAAATGAGCGTCGACGAATTTACCGCATTCCTGACCAAATCCCTGGGGGCCTCGGCGGCTCATCTGCAGAACGGCGCGATCGCATTCGTCTGTATGGACTGGCGCCATATGCGCGAGTTGCTCGATGCCGGCGAGACTGTGTTCGACGAGCTGAAAAACCTCATTGTCTGGAACAAGTCCAATGGCGGAATGGGTGCGTTCTACCGCTCCAAGCACGAACTCATCTTCGCGTTCAAAAAAGGTACTGCGGCGCACACCAATAGTTTCGGCCTTGGCAGCAGCGGACGCTATCGCACCAATGTTTGGGACTACCCAGGCATCAGCAGCCTGGGAACGGAACGCGATGAGGCGCTAGCGATGCATCCTACCGTCAAGCCGGTTGCGATGATCGTGGATGCAATCAAAGACTGCTCGCGGCGCGGCGAAATCGTAATCGACTGTTTCGCTGGATCAGGCTCCACGTTGATTGCCGCCGAGAAAAGCGGTCGCAAAGCGATGCTCGTCGAATATGAGCCCACCTATTGCGATACGATCATACGCCGATGGCAAGCCTATACCGGGAACGAAGCCATCCGGGAGGATGATGGTTGCTCGTTCGACGAAGCACATTCGCTGGAAGGTTCAAACGATAGCGATGTCGATCGCATCGGGGCATTCTCATGAGCGGCTGGGATGACGACGAGGCCATCGGTTATGGCAAGCCACCGCGGTATACGCGCTTCCGCAAGGGACAATCGGGTAATCCCAAAGGTCGCCCCCGTAAGCAAAAGCACGCGGATGCAGACATCCCCGCCGCTGATCTTCCATCATCGAGCGAATACATCGATGTTCTTCGGAGCATTTATGCCGAGAGGGTGACAATCAAGACCAAGGGTAAACCAAAACAGATCAGCTTATTTGAAGCGATCGCACGGCGACAAGCCAAGGATGCAGCGGAAGGCAGCGTAACTGCCCAGCGTGAGGTTACTCGGGCGAAGGAAAAACTCGATGCGCTAGATGCAGAGCGCAAGTTCGCATTGGAGAAAGCGAAGCAGCGTCAAATGCTTGAATCCCAAGAGGATCAGCGCAAGGTCTACAATTATCTGGTCGACCTGCATAAAAAGCAAACCGAAGTCTATCGGATTGCTGAGGAAACCGGCTTTGAACCCATTCCCCGCTATCCGCATCCTGAAGACTTTGTTTTCGACCATACTGCCGGGAAGGCCAGGGTAGCCGGCCCATTGGACGAGGAGAGCGCGTTTCATTACTCACGGATAGCTAAGCAGCGCGAGTACCATTTCCTGGATCTCCTCATTCTGAGCCGGCAGCGGCCAAGTGGCAGCAAGTTTCTCCAGAACTTGGCAATGATACAAACTGCCTACATGGACTGCATGCTGCCTCGACGCCAAAGAATGACTTCCAAGCATACCGACACTGCGATGGTATTGCTTTGCAGCAGGCCGCTCCGAGAGCTTCGCAAGCGGCGGGATGAGCTTAAGCACTGGTTCGCATGCAACTCATTGCATGAGCTGTCCAAGACGCAGCGTAAAGAAGTATATCAAATCACAAATAGGATTATGCAGCCCCTGCTCCGGCCACTGGGATTTCGATCAGTGGCAGAGCTGGAAAAGCATTGTGAAGCGCAAGAAAGGCAGGGTTAGCGCCAATAGATTGTGGCCCGTGGGCTCGCCAGTAATCTGGCGTAGCCAAGATCCGGATCGTGGAAAGGGCTGATAGACATCTAGTTTTTCTCGCAATCGTGGAATGCCATTCTAATTCCATTAACGAAAGCCTGCCAATACGTTCGACAGTGCTTGAATTCCTCTCGCTGATAATCAATGGCGAAAATTTCGGGTCGCGTCGCACCTCCCTCGAATCAAAAAGAGCCCAAAATGGATCAATCTGAAATTGAAGCGACTGAGATGTTCATCACGCTCACGTCCGAAATCGTCGCGGCGCATGTCAGTAACAACAGCGTCGACGTCGCCGAAGTCCCGAACCTGATCACCAATGTCTACGGTGCCCTCGCCGGACTTGGCGGGCTCAGCACCGAAGAGGAAGTGGCCCCCGAACCCGCCGTCTCGATCCGTTCTTCGGTCAAGAAGGATCACATCGTCTGCCTCGAATGCGGTAAGAAGATGAAGATGCTCAAGCGTCACCTGTCGACCGATCACGACCTGACCCCGGAAAAATACAAGGCGCGTTACAACCTGTCGGCCGATTACCCACTGGTCGCACCCGACTATGCCAAAAGACGTAGCGAATTGGCGAAGAAAATCGGCCTCGGCCGTAAGCCCGGCCAGAAGCCCGGGCGCAAGAAGAGCCGATAAACGGCAACAGCCACCGAGGAAGCGCGCCCGGAAATCTTGTTGGTCTGTGCTCTAACCTCAGCCGTGCCCCCATGCACGGGCACGGCTGAGGAATTGATCCGAAAACCGCAGTGGAAAACCAGCTCGGCATTACGCTCTCTAGAAGACTTCTCGATCGTTCGAAACCTCTAGAAGTGGTCCAACCGAACATCTAGGCGAATCACATGCTCGTAAGGCTTGGGCTAAACGAACTCGTTGAAGCGAATATTGCTCATCGGCATTTCGCATGCTGATCTAAATGTCTTGCCACCGCCAAGCCCGCAGTACGCTTGAGATACAGATGCTTATCCCCAGCTCGTCATGCGACCTTCTTTGACCAATTGAGGTTGCAGATGCTTCCTTGGTGATGAAGGGGGAATTTCTAAATGGGCGGAAAAAGCTTTTTGCTGCTGGGTGTTACGCTGGCCGTGATCCCAACTGTGGTCGCTGCGCAATCGCGCGCTGAAGATCATACCTACGATGAGCTCGGTAGACTGGTTTCGACCAAGGGGTCGGGCACAACCGCGGGTGAAGCTCGATCATGGTGTTTCGACGAGGCTGGTAACCGTCTCGCGTACGAGGCGAGCGATACAGGCGCCACCCACAACTGTTTGCCTCCTACAAGTGTTCCCTCGGAGCCTGCTGACGTTTCGACCCAAACACCTCCACCGACAGAACCTGCCAATATCCCTCCAGATATTGAGCGGGGCATCTACTTGACTGGATTATGCGGCGAGACAGGCCCCTCGTACATGTCGAATTTCGTGGTTGATCCTGACGATAGTCAACTGCTGGTGACATATTTGAAAGTTGGAAGTGGGCCGGCCACAATCTCCGGTGGGGGCCTCAATTCATCGATCAATTACGGCAGCACAATTGGTCTCACCAGTTACACCATCACTGTTTCTGATGATGCGGGTGGGAGCGATACTGAGACTTTTACCATCGAAACACAGTCGCCATGTCCCGAAGGCGGATTTCCCGGAGGTAGCGACGAACCGCCGCCACCCTGATCAACGAGCGATCTAATTCCAATGCCTCGTTCAAAGAAATTCGGGAAGCTGTATTATGAAAGTTGGAATCAATTGTCTTGTTGTCGCGTGTTCCGCCGCACTTGGCCTGACGGCTTCCGTCGCAAGCGCCCAAGATGCAGAATTGCCTGAGCCAGGCCAAGGCATTCCCGCCTGTATGGTGGGCACTCTTCGCGATGTTCCGCAAGTACCGGAAAGTCTTCGCGGGAAGCGCTATCCCATCGTTGTCGCCGAATTGGAGGTTCCCGCCTACGAGGCTCGTGGTTTCGAGATCGCGAATTGCGGTGATGCGGACGCCAATCGCCTGCGTCGGTTTTTGCGCTATCGAGACGAGATTTGCTTGATTGCAGCCTCAGGAAACGAGGCAGTGCAGCGGCAATACGAAGCGGCATTGGGTGTGCGAGCGAAGCGACTCTGCGACTCATCTCAGTTGGTAGTCGGTCTTTGGAACCGGCCTGACAAAGATGCACGCCCGAGCTTCAATTTCCTGACCGGTGGTCAGTGATTTTGGCGAACAAACAGCCGTCTTCGTAAAGGTTATCTCATGAGAATTCGCCAAAATCTCCTGCTTTCTGCTGCAGCAATCGCTCCCGCGCTTATCGTCTCGAGCCCCTCAACAGCGCAGAGCGTTACACTCGACCTCCCGCCGGTTCGGCAGCCACTGGACGAAAATGGTGTCGACATGTCGCGAGGCGGCATCGTGGTGCCCTCTTCGACGATCTCTATCGGTGGCGATGGAGGCCTTACCCATTCACGCTATCGGGTCGCGAATGGTTGGCGGCATAACTATCTGATTTCCTTAGAGCGGAGTTACGATGGATATGGCGGATATAACGTCGAGGTGATCGTCGGTGGCCGTCGCCATCGTTTCAATGAGGTAAATGGCCAGTACTCGGCGATCGACGGCGAACGGGGAACGCTTACAGGATCAGCTGCGGCTGGCTGGACATACACCAATCAGTCTGGGGTGGTCTACGCTTTCACCTCAAGTCCGGTTAGCTACAACCAGAGTTATTATGGTCCGGCAATCGGGGTAGGCGCCTCGATCACTTATCCGGATGGTCGCCAAACCACACTTACCTATCGCAATGACAGCTATACCAACGGTGTCACGATTTTCGTGGTCCGTTTGCAATCGGTGAATAGCAGCACCGGTTATCAGCTCAAATTTAGCTACGCCGAAGACACACCCAGCCAGGCTACCGTCGACGATTGGTACCGTGTTGCCGAGGTTACAGCGATCAATAATGCTGTCGAATATTGTGCTCCGGCGGCCAATTCGTGCGCACTCTCTCAAACATGGCCGAAGCTGACCTATTCTGAGCACACGGCGACCGGCAATGCCGACAAGCTCGAAAAAATCACTGACGTGCTGGGCCAGGAAGCCTGGTTGCGATTTGATGCTGGGGATCGGTATGTTCGGTCCCGCAGACCTTCGGAAACCGAAGGCGAGTCCATTACATTGTGGGATTACTGCGCCAACCAAAGCGGGGTATGTCCCGGCCCCTATGACGGCACTTCGGTGACCTATTACAGCAACGGCAAGGTCCGTTCAGTAATCCAGCAAGGGGTCTATGAACGGTTTTACGAATGGTCCGTTGACCAGTCCGGTAATACGGTCGCCATTTCCAATGACGCGCTCGCACGTCGGAAAAAAGTGGTCACCAATCCCGATGGGCTGGTGCAATCGACCGGAGTGGCGCTCGATGACGCAGGATCGGCCTACGCTACGACTTCCTACAACTATGATAGCAACAACCGGCTTGCAGAAGTAATCGCGCCAGAGGGCAACAAGGTCGTCTACACCCGCGATGCGCGAGGGCGGGTCGAGCAAACCGCGGTTTACGGCAATACCGGGGGATCGCCCATCACCACCTCAGCAACCTATCCCGCGCTCCTTTCCGGGACCGACATTTGCGCCAACCCTGTCACCTGCGAAAAGCCGCTCACGACCACCGACGAGCTCGGCAACGTCACCAATTACGAGTGGGACCAGGCCCATGGCGGTTTGCTGAAAATAACGCAGCCGGCACCGTCCGTGGGTGCAGCGCGACCTGAAACGCGGATTACCTACCTTAATCACCAAGCGCGCTACTATCAGAATGGTACGCTCCAGGTTGGTGCGGCGTTCGTGCAGCCGAATTTGGTGCGAGCTTGTCAGACCGGCGCCGGAAACGCCTGCGCCTTGCAATCAAACGAACGCATTACCCAGTTCTGGTACGATAATACGGTCAACCGCAACGGACAGGCGACGACCGTCACCACGAAAGCTGGAAACGGTTCGATCGCGACATCGACGAGCCGGACTTACCATCCGCTGGGCGGAATTGAGACTGCGGACGGGCCTATTCCGGGTACGGCCGATACGACAACCACGCTTTACGATCTGGCCGGTCAGGTTGTTGCCACGGTCAGCCCCGATCCCGATGGCACCGGTGGCAATCCACGCCTTGCTGCGCGGTTGACCTATAATGCCGATGGGCAGGTGATCACGTCCGAAAGCGGATACGTCACTGGCACGACTGCAGCGGACGTTGCCAATATGGCGGTGACCCGCAAATCGCTCACCACCTACGACGATTTCGGCCGGGTCGCGATCAAAGAGGACGTGCACCCGACGCAGGCGATCCGCAACTCGCTCGTCCAGCAATCCTACGATCTTGCCGGTCGTCCGACATGCACGGCGGTGCGGATGAACGCGCCGTACACATACACTACCATTCCTGGAGACGCCTGCACGCCGATGAGCCCCGGGGCGTACGGCTACGACCGGATCAACGCGCGGTATTACAACGTGGCTGACCAGGTGATCGAAACCCGGGCGGGTTTCGGTTCGCCGCTTGAACAGGTTTCTGCGAAGCTAGCCTACACGCTCAACGGCGGCGTGGATTGGGTAGAGGATGGCGAACAGAACCGCACCAATTACGTGCAGGACCCGTTCGACCGCGTGGTTGAAATCCAGTATCCGTCGAAGACCGCAAAAAACACGCCGAATGACGCAGACAACGAACTTGTTTCCTATCTCGCTGACGGCTCGATCGCGTCTCACACGACGCGCATGGATGAGACCTTCGTCTTCACATACGACAATCTAGGCCGACTCATTAAACGCGACATGCCTCTTCGTGGCACGCTGCCCGCCGGGCAGACGCGCGACGTATTCTTTGCATACGACAATTTCGGCGCGATGACCGAGGCCCGGTTCGACAGTGCCACCAGTGCCTACGGCGTATTTTTCAGCTACGATGCATTGGGCCGGCTGACGCAGGAGCAGAACACGGTTTCGGGACGCACCTGGAACATCGGCTACCAATACGATGCCGCCGGGCGGCGCTCGCGCCTGACCTATCCCGACGGTGCGTTCGTCACCTACGGCTACGATACGCTCTCGCGGCCGACCGGCGTTTGGCGCCAAGGCACTGATGCGGTGCGCACCTGGACCTACAATGCGAAGGGGCAGGTCTCGGCGATCGGGCCGGGGTTCGATACGCAGTTCGTCTATGAAGACTCCGGCCGCCTGTTCCAGCAGTCGGATTATGGTTCGGACAGCAGCGCCTGGTCCTACAATCGCTACAGCTACAACCCCGCCGGTCAGGTCGAGGAAGAGCAGTTCTGGTACGACAATGCGATCTGGAACAAGCACGAGCCCGAGACCGTGGGCTACACGGTCAATGGCCTCAATCAGTACACGGTGGTCGACGGAAAGAATTTCACTTACGACACCAATGGCAATCTCATTGCTGACGGCACCGACACCTTCACCTACGATCCAGCGAACCGCCTGATCGGCGTGCCAAGTAAGGGCGCGACGCTGGCTTACGATCCGCTGGGCCGGTTGCACAGCGTTACCGATGCGAGCGGGACCGAGCGTTTTCTCTATGATGGCAACGCGCTGATCATGGAGTTCAATGCGGGCGGCGGGGTCCTGGCGCGCCACGTCCACGGGCTGAGCGCTGGCGACGATCCGATAGCGAGCTATACGGGCTCGTTATTCGCTGCATCGAACGAGCAACTGATCCGCCAGGACCGCCTTGGCTCGGTCGCGCTGATGAGCACCGACCGCACCACAGCCACGGTCAACGTCAACACCTATGACGAATACGGCGTGCCGGGCTCAGGCAATACGGGTCGGTTCCAGTATACCGGCCAGATCTGGCTGCCGCAGATCGGGCTCTACCACTACAAGGCTCGCACCTACTCGCCTACTCTTGGGCGGTTCCTCCAAACCGATCCGATCGGGTACGGCGATGGGCTCAACATCTACGCCTATGTCGGGAACGATCCGGTCAATGGGATAGATCCGTTTGGGTTGTGCAAGAGAGAGATTGAGGTCGTAATTTGGGTTCCTGTGTATGTGCCCGCTGAAGACGGCAAGGTCACTATTGCGTCAAAAAAAGAAGTTTTCTTTCAATGTTTAGATGGACTTCTGGGCGATGGATGGGGGGGCGATCTAGGTCAGTGGGGCGCGGAGCAGGCTTTTCGGTGGCTTGAAAAAGCATCCGCAATTGCTGCTAAGGAAACCGAAAACGCTGCTTGTGCATTACAGGGCGGAGTAGACACACCAAAGGGTCGGACCGCTGGCAATAATCCCAAAGGCTCTCCAAAAGCAGGCGCGCGCGTCAACACAGACCTCCCGGGGTCATGGGGTACGGCAATAGGCTACTTTTATGCTCTCAATAGCGCCCACATGGGTGTGATAACGCCGAGATTTGGTGGGAGCATTATGCTTGAGAGCACAGCAGGATTTAAACTCAGGATGGGGGATGACGGAGACCCTAGAATTGAGATCGAAAAAGATGCACTAGAACTATCAGATCACGAGACTATACACTTCCGAAAGGGGGCTAAATGTGACTGATGATATCTATTTTGGAGAGGCGATCGCACGCTTGGCTGGTGATTTCTCTTCTGAAAAAGGCGCGAGCACCAAGCTTTACGTCGAAGGACACGAAAAGTACTTTTTAGAGATTAGCCCGACTTGCCTAAACGGTTATGATGGGGCTGTAGTTAGCATCGAGAGATACCAAGAAGAGCTTCATAGGGGAATACCTATCGATGACGCCGCATTTAGATTTGATGCGATTTTATTTGAGGTGGATAGATTAAGCGGAAGTGGTATGAATATACCAGAAATTGAGTCGGTTCGCTTTACAAGAGGGGGTGTTGAAGTTGCGGTGTGGCGAAGAAATCCTAAAAGAGGCGAATTTTGGAAATTCGATTTATCGGTCGTATAAGCGCTGAATCTAGGGTTCCACTTTCCGTTAGCTAAGATCCGGATCGGCCTGAGTTCGCTGGAGGTGTACGGCCATGGCGTTATCTGGATGGTTTGCGATGGCGGTGCGCGAAATTGACATCAAGATTCGCGGCGACAGTATGAAGAGGACGCGATTCGCTCGTTTCTCACCTACTGCCAGTGTGATCACACATCTCGGCGCGATAACTCGTCAGCGGCCGTTCTTTCGCAGCGATGAATACATGCTTTGCCGCGAAATCCTTGCCCCTCATAGTCGCTCCCAGCGTGACGCAATGGAGCTTGCGTGCCCCGAAAAAACCGGGTGCATCCCACCCTAGTGCCCAATCAAGTCGGTGCTTTGCGTGTGGCGCGGGCCAAAGTGAGAACCGCGCCGTGAGTAAGGTGATTTGCCGCATTAGACGAATGGGACATTTGGCTTGAGCGGCTATTTATGGAGTGGCTCAGATACTGCCGGAGTGCGGGCGAGAGCCGCACCACCGCCAAGACATCGCAGCCTCATGCGCTTCGAACGAATACGTTCCCATCTCCATTCACCGGTGATAATCGAAGCTGGGACATTGACCTCAAAGCGCAGATGCCAACTGTATAAGATCCGGATTGAGCGAGCACATTTAGAGTAGTGCCAATAAGCGAAGTAATTGCTTGGTATGAGGGGCGAATGGCAGATCTCCGAAGCGACAGGTTGTTCGTGGCCCTCACGCGCCCGCAGATGTTTGCGGGTGTGACCTACACGTTCTTCGTCATCAATGCCGTGTTGATGGTCGAGCTGTTTCTGATCTTCGGTTCATTCAAAATTCTGTTCGCGGGCGTGGTGATCCATCTCTGCGGTATGGCCGCTTCGGTCCGCGAGCCTCGCATATTCGATCTCTGGCTGACGCGGGTGAGGACCTGCCCGCGTGTAAAGAACCACAGGCTGTGGCAATGCAATTCCTACAGGCCCTGACCCGCGATCCCAAGACTATCGCGGGCGAAGCGCCAGCGGGTGCTAAGCTGCCCTATGCCCGGCATCTCGACGACGCGACGATCATGCTACGCGATGGCTTGCTGATGCAGACCGTCCAGCTAAGGGGTCTGTTGTTCGAAACCGCCGACAGCGACGAACTCAATTATCGCGCTCAGCTGCGTGACGGGATGCTGCGATCGCTCGGCAGCTCGCGCTTCGCCGTCTATCACCATGTGATCCGCCGGCGTGCCGATATCGGTCCTGCCGGTAACGTCCCAGGAGGGTTTGCGAGCGAACTCGATGCCCGCTGGCGCGAGCGGCTTGGCGAGCGCAACCTGTTCGTCAATGATCTATTTCTCACGATCGTTCGGCGTCCGCTGCAGGGCAAAATCGGCGCAGGTGATCGGGTGCGTAATTGGTTGTCGCGGAAGTCCGGCGACCCGACCGAAACGATCGAGCGCGAGCGGCGCGCGCTCGACAAGGCGCGCGAGGCGATGATGGCGGCGCTCGGCGCCTACGAGCCCAGATTGCTGACCCGTTACCAGACGTCGGCGGGCGTACACTCCGAGCCGCTGGAATTTCTCGCATGCCTCTTCAATGCGCAGATGCGCCCCATGCTCGAGCCGGCCGGCGACCTCGGCATGCACGTGCCCTCACGACGGGTGAGTTTCGGGACCGACGCTCTAGAATTGGGCAATTCGGGGCACGATCCGCGCCGGTTCCAAGCCCTCGTCTCGATCAAGGATTATCCTGGTCAGACCACGCCTGGCGTACTCGACGAGCTTTATCGCCTGCCGATGGACCTCACCTTCACGCAGAGCTTCGCGTTAGTCGAGCGCGGCGAAGCGCTTGGGCGGATGAAGCTGGCGCTCCGCCGAATGAAATCGAGCGAGGACGATGCCCTTTCGCTGCGCGATGAACTGACCGATGCCAAGGACGAGGTCGCTGCTGGACGTGCCGGCTTCGGTGAGCATCACACGACGATCGCGGTCCACGCCTCGACATTGGAACAGCTCGATTCCCACGTCGCTGAAGTCATCGCCATCATGGCTGACAGTGGCATCAACGCCGTGCGCGAGGATATCGCGCTGGAGCCTGCCTTCTGGGCTCAGTTTCCAGGAAATTTCCGCTATATTGCAAGGCGCGGCTTAATCTCGACGACCAATTTCGCTGGGCTCGCGAGCCTACACAACTTCCCGGTCGGTCAGGCGATCGGCAATCATTGGGGCGAAGCTGTCACCTTGCTAGAGACCACAGCGGCCGGTCCATATTTCTTCAACTTCCACCATGGCGATCTCGGCAATTTCACAGTGATTGGCCCCTCCGGGTCGGGCAAGACAGTGGTACTCTCCTTCCTGCTGGCGCAGGCGCAGAAATATGATCCACGGATCATCCTCTTCGACAAGGATCGCGGGGCGGAGCTGTTCATCCGCGCGATCGGCGGTCGCTACGATCGTCTACGGCCCGAAGCACGCGCAGAGCTCAACCCGCTTCAGCTCGACGACACGCCCGCCAACCGCCAATTCCTGATCGACTGGCTCGAATTGCTCGCCGGCAGTCTCGACAGCGAAGAGCAGCAACTGGTTCGCGATGCGCTCGAAACCAATTTTCTTCAGCCGCGCGCCAAACGCCGGCTGCGGCATCTGGTTGAACTCTTCCGCGGGCATGGACGCCCGCAGGCGTCCGATCTGTACGCTCGATTGCGAC
>Ga0210039_1000661_pt1 | contig 35624 bp, 47 predicted proteins | sample CryGeyCG2114_250_3_FD_185460 | JGI IMG/M metagenome (GOLD analysis project Ga0210039, IMG submission 185460) | Groundwater microbial communities from aquifer - Crystal Geyser CG17_big_fil_post_rev_8/21/14_2.50 (SPAdes) (version 2) | ecosystem: Environmental > Aquatic > Deep subsurface >...
GACGGCATAAGTAATATGTTTTACCGTCGCCCTACTTATAACCAAGGGGATACTTATCTTTTACCTACTGGCTCTAAACGAAATGAGGAACAAGAATCTGATTTTGCAGATCTGCAAAATAACTCACCTTCAACTCAATCTCAGCGTTACCAACTAGGGAACGGGAACGGGAACGATCTAGACGACAACCAACAAGGTTCAACAAAAGCAAGAGGCAACGGTTCTCAAACCTATAACCAAACTTATAGCGCCGATGAACTATTAACTACTCGCCCTAGATTTAAGACCGCTGAAGAGTTGATGAACGAACGCCGACAGGCATTGATCGCGGCTCGTCGAGCTGGTTCTAATTCGAGTTGGACACGAACAGTTAACATCGATGCGATTGAGGCAAAAGAGCGTAAAAACGCACCGCCTACCGCTAAAGATTATTCAGAGCATGAAATTGGTAAAGATGTTTCTACTTATCCAGTGGATTTAACACGAACTATAACGGCTGATAGATACATTGATTGTGCAGTGAAAGAGCAAATCAATTCACAACTTGAAGGGCGAGTGACCTGTCAGATCATCAATGATGTTTATGGTGTCCACGGGCGCAAGGTTTTAATCCCCGCAGGTTCTACCGCAATAGGAAAGCACACGACGTTGAAAAAAGTCGGTGACGAGCGATTTAATATTATATGGGAGCGAATTATTAGAGCTGGCGACGGCGTACATATTAGCTTAACAGAAGCTTACTCTTCGGATCGTATCGGTTCTACGGGTATCGGTGGCATCGTTAACAACCGTAACTTTGAAAAATACGGCGGTGCTGTTCTTACATCAACCATTTCAGCGGCGGCTCAAATTGCTGTGCCGGTGCGAAGTGGGTCTATCACTAACTCTGTCATTCAAAGCTATGGGACAGATTTAGGACAAGTCACAGCGGCAATGATTAATGAAGGTCTGAACATTAAGCCTTATAGCATCGTTACAGCAGGGACAATCATCAAAATCACACCTACAACGGATATTTGGTTGAAACACTTCAATGAAAAAGGTGCTTACTTTGCACCTGTGGAGGAAAAATGAAAAAACAACTTATAGGGTTATTGAGCGCTGTCTTGTTTAGTACCTTGTCGTTTGCAGCAACAACCGACTATGTCAACGTCAAAACGACCAATCAATACTCACCAACATCCAACGAACTTTTAAGCGCAAGCTTAACCGATTTGTCGCCTAAAGCTGTGGAGATAGGGCTAAGAGAAGCGGAACTTCTCGCAAGTGCTGACTATGACAAAAAAACTAATATTGTCACTCTTCAATGGCATAGCATTGCAAAAACCATCAAAGGTACAAAACTCTCTGAAAACCTCGCAGAACCGCTAACAACAAGAGTAAAACTGTCTGATAACAATCAAACGATTCAACCAAGTCAAGCGTTGATTGCTTCAGGTGAAGTGGAGGGGATCATCGATGCGTATAACCGACTGTTAACGAAAGCACAAGAAAGCGTTGAAGTTGACGCATCGAAAACCCTAGAAACGTCTACTGAGAATGATTTCAGTAACAAAGATAACGGTAGTGGTAGCGGTAGTGGTTATCTTTCTGGTGATGGTGGTGAATTGACAGATAAGGGCGAACTACCCGACGTTGAAGTTAATACAGATCAAATCATCGAATCAGTGGAAAAATGTAGTCTAAAAGTCGATTTAGCGTCTGGCCTTGTATCTGAGCAAGAACGCACAGTGAAAACATCCTCAAATACAGGGGATGTTGTTGAAGTCACTAACTGCGCGAACTCTGGTCAAAACTACCCTATCAGAAGAGATTTTGAGGCGGGTTGCGAGGTTAAATTGAATAACGAAACTGGACAATACATTAAAGGGTTTAAGCTTTACGCAATGGTCGAAGGTTCACGTTACAACATTTCAGAGTGTGAATGGGATGATTTAAACTCAATCACTTACACAGTCTTGAAAGATATGGACACATGCTCTCTAGACAAAGCAACGGTTAATGCAGATAGAGGCGTTTATTTCCCTGCCTTTGTTAACTACACATTAATTGATGGTAAAAGATATTCACTATCTGATTGTGAAACATCTGAATCTGTAGTGAAAGATTTGCCTACAAAATTTGAAAAGTGCGAAAATTATAACGATTTTTCGCTTAACATTTCCTACGTTCGCGAAAGAATCGACACTTACGATCCAGAGTTTAAAACCGTTTTGAAAAAATCATCATGTTCTAACACTGGTGAAGAATTTGCGATCCAGCGAGATTATAAAGTTCCTGAATGTAGTTATCTCCCAAACTACAATGAAAGCAAGCTCTATAGGGCTTATCAAGACTTTTATTTAGTTAAATCTAATCCTGTTTACATCGATGGTTGTAAAATTGATTCTGAAAACCCAATTGAGATATTCCAAGAAACAGGCGCTTGCAGTCCTATAGAGAATCTAACAGACCGAATAGCGATCATTAAAAAAAGATGGCTTTATGTGGACACTGAAACAACCAAGAAAGTTTATGTCTCTGAATGTATGGACAGCAACGAGACATACCCTATTGTGACCACACAAGAATCCTGTGTTCCTGAATATTTTTCAGATCTCAACAAAGTAATAATCAAAAATAGAGAAGGTTGGCAAAATGGCACTGGTGAGTGGACGTTTACAACTGCTTGTAGACCTTCTGGCGACGAAGCAGAGGTGCTAAAAGAGTTTTGCGAATCGCCAAAGTATGAACATGATCTTGTTGGCGGTGTTAGCTATCTTTTGTCGCGTGATTACTATGTTCACAATAACGAAAAACAATATTTAAACTCTTGTAGCCGTGATAGTTCGAGTTCATTTTCACATGTAGTAACTGCTAACGGTTGCGCCGTAAGTAATAACGATAGTGGTAAATATACCCAATACTTTAAACGACGTTATGTGGTTATTAATGGGCAAACAATCTCATTAGAAGCCTGCGCCGCGAGTAGCCAAATTGTTTATTACGTACCGATTGGTGATGTATCTGTATTCAACGAAAGTATAACGGCTGACACCTGCCGTTATGGTTACAAGGCTTACTCTTTAGCGGAAATGTATTCTAGATTCCATACTAAATCTTATGGTGTACCTACCTACAATCCATCCAGTTCATCCCCTGCACGAAAAGCATCTTGTAAGTATTACCAAAGTAGCGAGTACGTTTATGATTACCAAGCAACATCAACGTTAACCGTTACCGAAAAAAGATACCAAAGGGGTGACGGCTCAGTAGTTAACCTTGACCGTTCCGCTGTACTCCGTTGATAAAAAAGCCACATGACCAAATAGGTTGTGTGGCTTATTTAAGGTTTTCATATGAATAATAATCAAATAGACACCGTTTTAAGCGGCTACATCAAACCCTTGAAAAAGTATTTGGACAAAACAAACATTGTAGAAATTTGTTGTAACCAACCTCACGAACTTGTAATTGAAGATACTCGCGGCAATTGGGAGTATTTTAAAGATACAAAAATCACCCGCGAGTTGTTCGAAAACATAGCCAACTACTTAGCTAACAAAACCACCCAAAGATTTGACCACAAAACACCGACATTCAGCGGCACCCTTCCAGGTTACGGCTACCGTTTGCAAATTTGTAGCGGGGCTATGGTTCAATCAGGTATTGCAGTGAGTATTCGTGTTTCTCAAGCATCTAGCTACCCGCTTGAATCCTACATGCCAAAAGAAGAAGCAAACAAATTGATGAAGTATGTAGAAGTAGGTAAGACACTTTTAATTTGTGCCGGTACTGGCTGCGGAAAGACGACCTTTCTAAACTCTTTGATTCCCTATATTCCTAGTGACTCTCGTATCATATCGTTACAGGACACGCCCGAATTGGTTATTCCACATAAAAACTATGTATCGTTAATGAAGTCGAAAACGGACAGCGACATTGCAGGTTTGAAGTACAAACATTACATGAACGCTATCACTCGTCTTTATCCTACCCGCGTACTTTTAGGCGAAATCGATACAGACAACGTCTTGGCTTTTCTTAAACTGGTTAACACAGGTCACAGCGGCTCAATTTCAACAATACACGCAGAAAACGCACATGAAGCCGTTAACAGCTTGTGTATTAACGTTCAAATGTCCGGTGAGACTAATGCCACCGTTGAAAGTATTCGTGAATTTGCGCTAAAAGCTGTCGATTATTTTGTAGTACTGACCAAACACCAAACAGACAAAGGTCGAGAATTCAGAGCAAAAATTGTTAGTCGTGAAGAGGTAAAAAAGGGGACTGAACATGAGCTTTAAAGTTAATCGTTATACAACCACGCTCAAAATAGCAGGAGGTTTTAGCATTTCCTACGTGCTGACTTGGTTACTTATTTTTGTTTTTGTTGATACTTCCGCTTTTAAAAACTGGCTATCGCCGATCCACTATTTCTATGAAACGCCTAATGCTTTTTATTATGTCCCTGCTGGCTGCATTTTCACGCTTATCCTTATAACTGTGATTATTACTAGCTATGTTCCTGACGATTATGGGGATGCAAGGGAAGCGAACGACAGCGAAATGTCGGAAATGGGATGTCTTTCTGATACAGGTGTTATTCTTGGACAAACCGATCAAATATTCCCTAAGTTCATCCGTTCTAAAGAACCGCTGTCCACATTTTTAATAGCACCACCAGGAACAGGAAAAACCGCTGCAATTATCATCCCAAACTTACTTAGCTGTACGAACTCCATGTTCATCAATGATGTAAAATGCGAACTTTGGGATTTAACGAGTGCAGCGCGTTCTAAAATGGGTCGAGTGGGCTTATTCGCTCCAACGCTCAATTTAGGCAAAGAAGATAGCCTGTGTTTTAACCCTTTCGCTGCTGAGTGCCTACCTAGAAATTTTGGCGACCAAGTAGACTTTGTTGATCAGCTGATCTCAATCATTTATCCAACAGGTGAAAACGTTGGAGAAACAACTCGCTACTTTAACGGAAACGCAAAGAACCTGTTTATGTTTTGGGCTATGTTGGGAATTTTGAAAAATGGCGAAACGTCATTGCCCCGTATTTATGACGATGCAACTGAGACAGGCGATCAACAAGCGGCTATCGCTTCAATTCTAGAAAACTCTGGCAAGCTTCCGGAGTTTTTAGAGAAAAAAGGGTATGCGCTTTTGAACATGGATTCTCGCGAATTTAAATCGACAGCCACTTCATTTACTCAGATGTTAGAACCATTTAACCGACCTAATATTAGAAAGTATTTTGAAGCCTGCGATTTCTCTTATAGAGACTTTAGGGAAGCGAAAACGTTTAGCCTTTATTGTTGTGTCCCGCCTAAAGATATGGCTCGTATGCGTCCAATATTAAAGCTTATGGCGCAATACCTAACGCTTGAGCTGCTGTCTGACGTGAAGCTCTACAAGAAAAAAACTGTGACCTTTGTTCTAGATGAATTTGCTCGACTTGGCAAAGTTGAAGAATTACTTGATGCTCCTGAACTGTCTCGTGGATGCAACATGAACTTTATTTTCGCTTGTCAGTCTGTTAATCAGATTAGAAAAATTTACAATAGCAACGGTAGTGATGCTATGCAGGGCTTAATAGACGTTTGTGATTACACTTTAATCTATACACAGAACGACCAAAAAGCCGCAGAGTACCTATCCCAAACTATTGGTAAAACAACTAAGAAGAAAAAGTCTAGCAGCAATAAGTTTGGGGAGATTACAGGCACAAGTAATGTGTCCCTGGAAGGTATTCCTTTTATAACGGATCAAGACCTATTAAACATGGGTAAAGATCGCATGATTGTAGCTGTAAAAGGCTTTAAAAAACGCCCAATCATGGGTAAAAAGCCTTGGTACTATAAAGACAAAAATATGTCAAAGCTGGTAGGTGCATACAAAGGAATGCGCTTAGGGGGCGATGAAGAATTATTTGAAGAATCTAACGATCCTGAATATTATCAGGCAGAGATAGCATAATCATAATAAAGACAGGAACTTATGAAAAAGGTCAACGGGGCAGATAAAGTTTGTCTGGTTTTAAATAAATGCACGATTTCTGAGCTTGAACGTTACCGCGACGAATTGAACAAATTGATAGAAAGCAAATATAAAGAAATCACCGCGCAAAAAAACAAAACCGAACGCCTGAAAATATTTATGAAGCATAACGATATGGATGGTAGTGTCCTTTTTTCGGACACTGTTTTTAAACGTAGACCTAAGTTTGCTTTTTTTGACGCTGAAGGTGAATTACATACTTGGTCAGGAACGGGGCACACGCCAACGGTTTTAAAAGAATTGCTGGATGCTGGAGCTGACCTAGAAGAGTTCAAAATAGAGAACTTTAATATGGACTTAAATGAATGATTTTGCAGATCTGCAAAAAGAGCGTCATACGACGCTTTTTTTGTGTCTAAAAAACACCCATTAGTTTAAAATAAAGACATTATTGATAGCTAGGATAAATACAATGAAAAGACGTTTTCTCTGTGGCGTTCTTGCCGCCTCGGTCAGTTTTAACTCATGGTCGATCATGGGGGTTGGTGACATCGTTTCCGATCCAATTTCTTACAGTTATTATGCTCAAGAAATACAGCAAGGCGTTGACATGCTAAAGACTGGTCAAGAAAACCTAAAAACAGCTCTTGAAACAAAAGACCTTGCAGTTAAAACCGTTAAAAATTTGGAAGGTTCGCTACGTCGCGCCCAAAGAGCAATAAACGAGATAGAGCGTTTTAAAGAGCGGGTTAAAAACGACCCTTGGACTTATGCAGAAAAAGCAATTAAAGATCCTGAGAAAGCCGGTGATGAGTTAGAACGGATGTACAACAACGTTGACCGTTCAGTTAATCCAACAAGACGAGATTATGCAGCATGGCGCGAACTTTTTAATGAAGAAGCGGGAGAAGATGAACCTAAGCTGCCGCAGAAAGCGGATTGGATTTCTGTTAAACAAGCAAAAGAACGCCGTAAAAATAAAGAGTTAAACGATACCTTTAAACGTTCAGTAAAAGCCGACGCGCTAATCAACATTCAACTTGAAGATGCTCAAGCTTTAGCAGATATGGCAAATGCGGCTAACACCCAAAAAGACGCAACAGACGTCGGTAATGGGATCATGCTTAAAATGGTCGCTCAAAACCAACAAATCATCGAATTGTTATCTGGTATGAACCGTTCTTTGGTTTATCTGGCTAGAAATAACAACGAAACCAATGATGGTAAGGCATTACAACGCATATCCGAACTTTCTAGTGATTCAGCCAAAACCAGACTTAGCCTGGATGGAAACAACTATAAAAGACCAACGAACAACCAAAACATGAGCTTGTTTGGTGGAAAGAATCCATTTGTTAGCGAATAAGGTCTTTTATGAGCTTAATTTTTGATCATGCTGAAGTGCTTAAAATGATACAGGAGTCACCCACTATCGGTGATGTTCTCATTCGTTTTTTTGATTATGTAGTGTTTGGGCTAATTCATGAAAAGTTCGAATCTCTAAACAGTGCGTTGCATAAATTGTTAACTGCGGCGTTACTGTTTGTTGTGTTCTTCCAGGCAATAATGAGCATGTTGGGTAAATGGAGTTCGGCTTATAAGGAAGTAGCTATAACTGCTGTTTGGTTGATTGTAGCAAGTGGGCTTACCAAGCCCGATGTTTATAATTACTACATTGTCGATTCTGTCTCTCAATTTATTGTCGGGCTGGGTCAGTTTTTTGTCGGTGGAACAATAAAAAGTGGCACTACTTTCATGGCAGTAGACAACCTCTTTGTGAGAATGTTTTCTCTCATAGATCAAATGTTTGAATTGCTTGATAGCTGGGACATCCTAGAAATGCTGTTACTCGTCATTTTAGGTGCTGTTTTTGCCATTCTATACGCTATGTTTACTATCGTTATAGTATTCAGTAAATTTTCATTAGCGATATTGTTTATGTTTGGTGGCCTAGTTATCCAGTTTTCAGCGTTTAAATCGATGCGAGGAACATTGAAAACATGGGTGCAATCTATTGCCAAATATGCGCTTTGTGTTGTATTGGCTACAATAGTAATTGTTATAACCGCACAGCTTTGCATTGTGGTCTTTGACGTTTTTATATCAAGTGTAAGCGGGCAAGAAGATTGTCTTAATGATATAAATTGTCGAATGTCCGACGATGGTTGGAAAGATATCGATCCTAGTGATATGTTTGGTTCAGCTTACTGGCTTTTAGCTCTGGCCGGATTGGTGGCGGTAATTCTAATGATGAAGATACTTGAGCTAACATCAGAAATCACAGGTGGAGTAGCAACAGATATGAGTCAATCTTTCAACGCTTCAGCAAATGCCGCTAACGTTGCAATGACACCAGTTAAAATGATGTTCGCAGGAGCTAAAAAGAAGGTTTTCGGTTAGGATTACTGGCAAAAAAAAGAGTCGTTATCGGCTCTTTTTTTTGACTTCGTTTTTTATAAAATAGGTGGCGTTTTTGAGCATTCACCTTGACTTATCCAGCCGTTCCCTTTGGCTATTAATATATTCAACTCATTTGTTTTTCTCAAAACACGGCTTGTTTGTCAGCTCAAATAAAGGGCAAGTAATGAAGCCACGATTGAGATAAGAACTAAGCCCATATTTAGAGCACTTAACTGTGATTTATCGATAAGCTCTTGCAATAAATCAGTAATTTGAGCTAAGTACGCATAAGATGTCGGGTCAGTAACAACGCCCGAATTCATACTTGTATCAGCGATTGCGAATGATGATACAAAGTATAAGAATGTTGCAGCTATATTTTTCATTCTTCCTCCTAAACTTCTGATGAACCTATCCATTGACTACCAAGGTAGGCTTCCCATTCAGAACTTATACCGTAGTAATTAATGCTTTCTAACTCGTCGTGAGTCCAGCCATTATTTGAGGCAGCTACTCTATGAAGTTCTTTTTTATCTAAATTCGTAATAACTAATGTTTTCTGCTCATTACCAACTAATAAATCAGGCTCAGAGTCATTTAACGGACGTGCTACTATCACAGATTGATTTACCTCAAGGATATAAAATATCAATAGCAATGCGACCTACAAGCAGAGCTAAAGATAAAACGATACACGTTTGTAATATTGGGAATGGATGACCAGTATCCCTTTTTGTTTCATAAAAAACGACCACCCCAAGCCCTACAATAACGAAAAGCACAACTAACATTTGTGTAATGGTTAACTCCATACATAACCTCTTTATGTTTACCCGCTTAGATTGTTGTGCTTTTAAAACCGTTGTTCATAATGAACTTGGCATCGTCCTCGTTAATTAACCAATGTGAACCCTGCTCTTTCCAAGAGCCATCGGATTGCTTGTATTCAACACTTTCCAGGCGCCCAATAAAGCCCTTATTCGTTGAATAAATTTTTTCAACTCTAGCGGACGATCTTATGTTCCGATTGTCGTTGTAAATATACTCGCTCATTTTTCACCTTCTTCAGTCGATTTTTTTCTGTGCAAACGTGGATAAAGAACATTGAAACCATGCTTTTGTCGGCAGACATAAAAGATTGGTCAGTTACAATAAAGTCTGCGTAATTACAATAAATTTTGTCGCTTTTTAGCGTTTAGCGCCCAACTGAACGTTGTATTGGATATTCCCTCGTTATCGACTTATGCTGCGCCATAGCTGCTTGAAAGTAGCATTTGTATGATGCTTGCGATTAGTGAACCATTCTCTATAAAGAACGCCTTCTACCACACCAATGTTTCCTTGATTTCCCGCTAACCATGCTCGATGCATTTCAGTTTTAGCAATAGCGCGCCTAAACTTTCGTGACAGAAAAAGCTGTTCATACCCAATGAAATAGAATTTTTCGCAGATCAACTTATATGGATTAGGCACTTTTTCCCCGCTTACTCGATGATTACGTTCAAACTAGCGCAGCTATGACAGAACGCCTCTTGATTGTCGTTTAAACCGATATCATGACTGCTACAATCATTACATACATATAAGTCACCAAATGAATCACAGTCCGTTTCTGAATACTCAGATTCAATGAGATCTGTATCTGGCATGTTTGGTTTTTTCATAAAACTTCCCTTAATTTGTTTGTTGACATCGTTCTCCCCCATTAGATGCGTTTGTTATTACCGGAAGTAACTCTGTAGGCTAGATTTATCAAAAATGTTTGGACTGCGAAGAATATGAATAGATGAACAAAGAAATTTTCAACTTTAAAGCTAAAGCTTTCTTTATCAATCGGTTCAGCATCAAAGCCAAAAACATTTACACTAAAAAAATTTGTTACACTTGGAGTCATTTCTGTTATTGGGCTTTCAAAATTGCCAAAACAAAAGAAACCAAAGAGAATGAAGGTTGCTAACATCAAGAAAGACAACACTTTAGCCTTAGTTTCAGTTTCTATTTTCATCTATTTACCCCTGTTTTCTGCTTTGAAAGTAACGAACTAAAGAAAGCAAGCAATACCCAACAACCACAGCCATAAAAATATCGAAAAGTTGAGTATTTGACTCACTTAAACTAAACCAAATAACTGCACCGACGAGCAACGGAACTATGTCGTTTAATGCTTTTTTCATGACTTTAATTTCCCTCTACGCTTCGTCGTTTTGCTTTAGCTTGATTTGGAAAGCCGCATTATTAGCAATTGATTCACCGATAGAAGCGTCTTTCAATTGTGAAATATCAGATTTAACAAACACGGCTTTAAGGTCTGAGAGTAACTGTGATTCGTTAACGATCATTGTCTCGTTACTACCCTCTAGTTGAACCTCATAAACCACACCATAGTCACGCTCGATACGCTCTAAAACTTCTGCGTTCTTAGTTGGTTCACCATCAATACAAACCTGTACTTTTTGACCATTTTTAACCATGCCAATTTCCCCACTTTACTTTTGCGAACTGTTTTCAATTTGATATTCACGCTCAAGACGGTTGCAAAGCCTCTCGTACTCGCACAGATGGATTGCATCTAACGGGGTGAATCTCATTGTAGATTGGTGAGTACAACGCTCTTGTAGATTATCCATTTCCTCGCGCTGTTCTTTGGTTAGCAACTCATATCCAGTTACTTTATTAATCAATGCCGATGCCATAAAATTCCCCCTTAACCTTTAATCATGTTCAGGTATCGACCTGAACGGTAACAAGCAGACCAGCCAGCCAAGAAAATGGAAATACCGGCAGTGATGCTTGAACCCATGCTAGCGTTTTGACTTAAGATCCAAAATCCGAGTGCGGCACCAATCAGGGAAATGAAAAACCACACGGCATCTTTGTTCACGAAATTCCCTCTATTTAGTTAGTGCATCAGATTTAGCTAATATTGCTAACTTTTGCCTTTCCGACTTACTAAGAAATTTAGTAGCAAAATGAGTTAACCCTGACGATTCTAGCCAAACGCTTTTATTCGCTTGGTCAGCGGATAAACCCACTTTTACCTCGCCACGTTCAAATGCTTTTTTTACATAATTGAAGAGCATAAATTACCCCTTGTTATCCAAATAAGTAGTTCAGCAGGTGAGGCAATACCAGACCAAGTAATAATGGAACACCGAAACAATAAACCGTTTTCACTATTTTTACTTGGCTTGGTGACAGGCTGTTAAATCGACTATCCATAACTGGTAGAAACGGTAGAGAACAGGCGATAATCAGCAATATGCCTGAAGCAATAGCAACGCCCTCTGAAAAAATAAACATCGTCAAATTTCCCTCGTTATGGAAAGAACGGTGCATTTAACCAGTTCACAATGATAGAACGGTTACGTGCATCCAAAGTTTTAGCCGCTTCGATCAAGTCAAAATCGAACTGGTTTGTGTTACGCCAAACACCTAGCACGAACTTGGCCATGATGATTTCGCTATGTGATGCAGTAGATAAATAGGCTTCTGCGGCTTCCGGTTTGAAGCTCTTTTCATTCCAATCAAAAAGGTGCTCTAAATGAGGCATTTGCTCAGAAACCCAAAGGGCAAATTTAGCCTGTTCTGGTGATAAAGTAGTTGCTACCTGCATCTGCTTAATTTCCTATATGTTGTGTCTGTATCAGCTGCGACCGATACTAGATATTGTGGTTTTAGTAAGAGGGCTACTTTCCCCTATTATGCTTTAGCCTTACTGTTATAGTCAGATAGCACCTCTATGATGAGGTCATTTTCCACGACATCAGCAATATCTTTAATGTCGTTATGACTTTGGCTTAGAACTTGGTTTTCATTGTTTGACCAACTTTCGACCGTAGCTTGCGATACCCACATTTCATCATCACCCCAAACTAAATCACCTACCTTGGCATCATATAGATAATCATCACTGTAATTTTCATTCTGCTCATCAATCATTTGCTGAGTAAGAACTTCAAAATCGTTGACACGTTTGTGAATATGTTCAATGTAATGGTTTATTGCGACTTCTAGCGACTCAAAACCTAGACTGTTATAGCTAGTTGTGTCATCAACAAGTGCAGCGATAGATTCCTTTACTTTTTCTATAGTTATCTCAATCACGTATTTTCCCTCTACGATTCGCTGTTTTGCTTTAGCTTGATTTGGAAAGTTGAATTCCTAGCCACTAATTCAGCAATAGGCGCATTTGCCAGTTGTGAAATATCAGACTCAACAAATAGTGATTGATGGTTTTCCACCACAATTGAATTCAGCTTTTCAATTAGCTCTTTCGCTTGCTGCTCAGAGAAATCAACGGGCTTTTCCTTGATCAGAAACTCGATCTGATTTCCTGCTATGCCATACTCAATCACTAAACCTTTAGGTAAGGTTTTAAGTAATGTTGCCATGTTATTTTGTATCGCCTCGAAGTTCATAATTTCCCCTTTAAAGGCTTTTTAGTAAGTCATGCACTTTTTGAGCACTTGACCGCTTATCGTTAATCCACCAAATTTTACGGTACTGATTCACTTTGCTGTTGGTGTTGATAATTTCGCAACGAACTTGAAACTTGTAACCGTGCTCGCTCTTATCAGCAAAGCCATGCACTAATCCGCTATCATTCATTTTTTGGGTAGCAGTTGCGATCAAGTTGTCCATAAATTGAGTTGGATTAACCATGATTTTCCCTCTGTCTGAAAAAAGGCGGCGAACCGCCCAATGATTAGTCAATTAGTTAGCGACCACTAAGGAAGCCATTAACCTGTTTAAATAAGCGCCTTTGCGCTCTTTCATAAGTGGTACTGGTAACAGTGGCTTCTTTTATTGCACGCTTCTCTTCCATCATTTTTGCCACTGCTGTAATCGACGTAGGTTCACCAATACGAGACAGGTTCGCTCTTTGTGCATAAAGAGCGTTAACTTTAGCTTTCTGCTCTCTCCACTCGTTTAACTGCGGATAGTAAACGTCTTGCCTATCACTGAATTCTGACGTTCCTGACGCTTCCATCATCCATTGTGCCGTTTTTTCTAATTCAGAACCCAAGGAGGCAAGTTGTTCTTCCTCCGTTTTTAGTTGGTTAAGAATTGGGTTGATAGTTGTGTCCGTCATAATTACTTACCGTTGCTTGCCTAACTGATAAATAAATTATAAACACATATGCTTATAAACACAAGTGTTTACTTTGTGTTTTTTAAAATAACTTTCTTTGAAGTGGCTTTATAGATCTCTCCAGTTTCTAAGTGGACACTGTGAGTTTTCTTCCAGCGTGTAAGTTCTTGCACAAGTATGTGAGGATTATCTCTCAAAAACTCAGCTTGTGCGCCTCTATGCGTCCCGTATCGAGTTTCAATGTATTCAGTTAATGTCATTCTTATGTACTTACAATTAAACCAACCTAAAATATAAACACATGTGATTACAAACACAACCGTTTAAAACAAAAAACCACCTCGTATTGAAGTGGTTTTCGTAAGTTGATTGCATTAAATCATGCGTGTTTGTATCCAAAACTCAGCTCACAATTACAAGCTTTAGCATAATTCATTAATGTTTTGAGCGTAGGATTACCTCTCCCTTTCTCAAGCCTTGATATGTTCGCTTCCTTGGTTCCCATACGCTCTGCAACCTGATCTTGAGTCAACCCAGCAGCGTTGCGCATTCTTAACAATGTATTGATAAGTTCAAATTCTGGTTCAAGATCTTCATAGGCTTGCTTTACTTCTGGATTAGCGAATGCTTTAGCTTTAAGAGCTTGTAATTTAGTAGTCATTTCTTAACCTCCCTCATTCGGTCTTTGGCAAGATCCAAGTCTTTTTTAGGTGTTTTTTGGCTTTTCTTAACAAAGGCAAGAAGCACCATTATATTCTTACCATCTAGATAGCAGAACAAGCCACGTCCGACCCCTTCTTGTGCTTTAGCTCGGATCTCAAAAAGCCCTTCACCCATTGATTTTGTGTGCGGCTCTCCAAGATTTGCTCCATGTTCTTCTATCAATTCAAGCAGCCTAAACATTCTTGCTTGAATCTTAGTTGGCATGTCCAAAATAGATTGCTCAACGCCATCGTAAAACTCAACATTCCAACTCATCATCATGTTCCATATTATTTTTACCTATCATATATGATAAGTTCCATATAGTCAAAACGAAAGGTTCGCTATCTCTACCATTGAGAGCTGATCTGTTTCGGTGAGCCGTAATGTCGTTTCAAGGGTACGGTTTCCCAACATAAGGTGAATTGTGGGGATGTCTACACCTTGTCGTTTTAAACGAACTGCAAGCGTTCTCCTTCCGCTTTTGATTGATGGTTGCTCAATACCACTATCAGCAAGAATCCGTTTAATATGTGCGTTTAGAGCATTGCAATGGTATACGTTGCTGCCCTTGTCTGTTTGTCTGCGCTTTATATTGAAAACATCACCGTTTTGACGCTTGAAGAAAGCCTCGTAAGGATCAAAGCCTCTGTACTGGTCGGGGTTATCACCATCAACTTTGCGCACCTCAAGATAAGCTTGAATATAACTTTGAAGTTTTGAGTTAGACAGGTAGAAATCACGCGCAACATCACCCTTAACGGCAAAGCATTTATTTAGCTTACCATTCTTTTTCAGCACGTCCTTAACCTGAACACGACATAGCTCTAAGGTTGTTAAACAACTACCTAAGAAAAATGCCATTAGGCAAGCGTTCAATTGTGGTTCTGGTAATTGCGTGATTACTTTGAACATCCAAGCGCGGTCTTTATCTTCAATTAAGGTAGGTAATGCCATTGTGCCGATTCTCCAATTTGAGGAATAAACACACACGGTAGCAGAAGAACTAAGGCAATTCGTTGCTCTAAGTATTGAACGAGTTAGGTTTAGGGGAAAACGGTAAATCACAATATGTAGTATTCGATCGCAGCTGATACGGCACTAGATGTTGTGGTGGTAAACTTTCTCTTAATCATTTGTAAGTTTTGCCAAAAGTTTACCAGTTGAGTGATTACGAAGATTTTGTTAAAGCAGAAAGCCCACTATAAGCAAAGGTGGCCAACGTAGATAAATTTAACTACACTGTGGAAAAATTAGTGATAGGAAGACAGTGTGAAAAACTATTTAGGTGCAAAGTCAGCAAGTGGTACACCTCAAGCAGTCATTAACTTAATGCCGCCTCACGATACTTATATTGAACCGTTCCTTGGCACAGGTGCCATTCTAAAAAGAAAAGCTCCTGCGTTTACGAGCTACGGTTTAGACAAAAATCAAACTTGTGTAGATAGTTTTGTCTGCACTGCAGCAAGTGAACGAATAAACCTTATATGCGGGAATGCTTTCGATTTCTTACTTAACTTTGACTTTGAACGATCAGGTCGAACCTTGGTCTATTGCGATCCACCTTACGTCGGTAGCACTCGAACCGGTTCTAAAAAATATCAACATGAATTTACAGACGATGACCATCGGCGGCTAGTCGAACTTTTAAAAGACTTGCCTTGTTTTGTAATACTTTCTGGCTACGACAACGAAATTTATAACGACGGTCTAAAAGGTTGGTTTACTACTGAATGGCAAGCAATGACCAGGGGAGGAGCAAGGACAGAAAAAGTCTGGTGCAATTTCGAACCATCAAAAATTCACTATCACACATATGCAGGTAAAGACCGTACAGACAGACAACGGATAGCCCGTAAATCTGAACGGTGGGCGCAAAAATTTAGAAAGTTACCGCCAGGCGAACAGCAAGCTATACTAGCTACTCTTTTAGCTATTCCTATCGAATAGAAAAGCCCCTAACGTTAGGGGCTTTTTGTATCGAGTGTAGATGTATTTAACTACGCTTTATCGCTCGAAACCTCTCGACTGTCCAAACACTTTAGCTTTAGTGTCTAAATCTCGGTTGAAATTGAATTGAGCGCGAATACCACCCACAAACTGAATATCTCTATTAATTTCTTTTCTAAGTGACTCGAATTGCTTCTGTAAGCTTTCCAGTTGCTTTTTAATGGCAAACTGAGCGGTTGGGCTGTTGTCTTTCGTATCATTTAATTTGACGGCGTTCTTGTACAGTTTATCCAGCTTTTTGACGTTGTTAGAAAATTCTGCTTCTCTGTCCGTTCTGATTTTAATCGCCGCTTCCTTAGTCAAGTTAAGTTCTTGGTTGATTTTACGTTTCTCTGACACGGTGAAACTGCTTTCTTTGAACTGTTCTTTTGTCTCAGATGTTTGTTTAATGACTGAATTTAATTGCTCTAAGCTAGGACGTTGCATAGATAATACCTCTTTCATTTTTAAATGATTATTCTCTATCTGCATCGAGATAGATCGTTGAGTTCTCACTTGCTGTAAATCTGCGCCTCGTTCGACAAGAGCTGTTTCAAGCTTTGCCAGTGGCTTTTCTAAACTGGCTTTCTCAGGTGTGCTCAGTTGGTCAAATGATTGCTTCATAGAAAGATAAGCTTTAGTCATAGCAAATAGCTGACGTTTGGCTAAATCGTCTTGCTTGTTCTCAACCTTCTTATCTAACGTTTTGATGGAAGCTGTTTGCTTGAAAATATTTGCCTGTAAAACACCACGTTCACTATCAGAACGACCGTCCAAATGCTTTTGGGCTGCATCGAGTGACTTGCTAACTCTAATATGATCACGCTTTGAATGTGAAACCTTATCTAATCTCTCACGCATAGCATTGAGTAGTTTCTGTGTCTCCTGGATACTTGGTACTGCCTTGTTATCCTCTTGGGTTAACTCCTTAGCTTTTTGACTGATTTTTTCTAGCTCTTGCCACCTTTTAAACATTTGCGTAGCTGGAAATCCTTTTTCCTCAAGTGCTGTTAATGTTTTCTCTCGCTCTCGTTGAAACAATGTTTTCTCACCACCGGACAATTTATTATCGGGTGTTTGTCTAAACAATCGGTAGATGTTCTTGTCAGTGACATTTTCAGTACGGTTAATTTTACGAATCTCTTGCAAGTATTTATCTAGCTGAGAACTGTAGTTTGCTTCGACTAATAGCTGTTGCTTGATGCCGTAGTAATTGATTTTGTTTTGCGGATCAATGTGTCGCTTAGTGTTTTCAATGGCTTCTAACATTTCAACTTTTTGTGCCGGTGAGATGTCCGCTGACAACTCCACACCAATCTCAGCACGAACTAAATCTTTAGCTGTTGCCTTAATCTGATAATCAAGTTTTCTATCTCGATGCTCACCACGTTTTTTTACTTTCTCCCTGGCTTTATCAATGTCTTTTTTAGTCAGACCTGCTTGACGAATCACCTTCTGAAAGTTTTCTTGAGAAGAGGCATTTCTAGAATATCTATCCAGTGCAATGATGTCGCGTCTTGCCTGGTTAGCCTGGCTTTTCTCTATGTGCTTGTTCTTCGCTTCGACAATGATCTGCTTCCACTCTAATAGTGACTGATAATGTTCGTCATTTCTGGCAACCTTCTTCAACTGAGCATCGAACCAATCGGATGCATTTGATTTTTCGGTTAGCTTTTTAGGAATGGAGTTTTCTTCAATTTGTTCTTTGGTTTCGGTTACTTCAACTTTCCATTCCATGCGAGTAGCTACGATGTCTTTGCCGTCTTTATCGGTAACTTTTACCGCTTTTTTCCCGATGGAATTAATATCAACTCTATCGCCAATTTTAGCATCACCTTCTGATATAGCCTGTTCTAATCCAACACCCCATATAACCGCATCGTTAGATAATTTCACATAATAACTTTCTTTATTATCATCATCGAATTGGTAGGGCGCAGTCCCATGCTCTACCAATATTTGACCTTTAGCTTGTTCTTTCTTTTCTTCTTTGGATATTTCTTTTCCAATATCCTTTTGTCTAACTCTATCTTGTTTCAATGTGGCTTTATAATTAAATCCCTGCTCTATTAGTTTTTCTTTAGCCATAATACGAGTTTCTAAGAACCATTCCTTATTTGTTCTTAGTTTCTTCTTTGTGATTAGATTATTATTATTAACTAATATATGAGCATGAGCTTTGTCATTATGTTTGTGGATAACAAACATATAACGAAAACCTTCTTCACCGAACCTTTCTTGTAAAAAATCTCTCGTAGCATTTTCAAATTTTTTTAAATTTTTTTCCGTTGGCTTCTCTTCTATAGATAAAACAAAGTGTGTCATTACACGCGAGTTTTTACGCTTCTCTTCGGCAAATTCTTTTCCCCAAGCTTCTTGAATTTTTTTCAATTCTTCTTGGTTAAGTTGGTTTCCAAATTCATCTTCTGGCGAAATGTACTCTTCATCAAATCGTTCACCATTTCTCGAAATATAGTCCATAGCCTGAGACACAGATTTAGGGTTGGCATTGGTAATGTTGCTGGCAACTTTAAACACAACCTCTTTCGCTTTTGTGTTCGACTTTCCAGAAATATCCATGTGATAGGACTTAAGCGCAAACCGCCCTCTTTTACCTTTCTTAGTAAGTAGATCTTCGGATGCCATTTAACACCTCACTCAATAACTGCGTAGTCTTTCTTAAAGAATCTTGTAAATCTCTATGCTGTCGATGTAAGTCACCTTCTATAAGGTGATTATGAGTGTTGAAGTAGTGAGCGATTTGGTTAAGGTTTCCTCCTACTTTCGACAGCTCCTTTTTCAAATCGAATACTGATACCAGAATTTTGTTTGCTTGTTCTGGTGACATTCCATTGTCTTTTTCTGATAACGCCTTTCGAATGCAATAGCGCAACAACTTCGACTGATCCAATTTAGGATCAATCTCCTTTCTCGCTTTAAGTTCATTATCGAACAGTTCCTCTACTTCATTTAATCGGTACGTTCTCCGGTCACTCATAACACCACCTTTGTTTATTCAATAGCTTTTTACACACGCGTCGCAGACCCTCCGGAGGACAGGTAGCATTTTGCTGACGAGATACGAAGTATCTTGTCTGACAAAATGCGTTTCCTGCCTATCTCTTCTTTACTCTCACTGTACCAAATTCTTGCCTCGATAGCACATTAATTCAGCGGGGTTCTGTCTAATCACCTCTCATGCTGCTGTGGCAGCGTCATAAAATGCTGTGGCAGCTAATAAATGGTGCGTGGCAGCGATCTAAAAGGCTGTGGCAGCTTAATTTAAGGCTGTGGCAGGTTTTTATAGCAATAGTCTCACAAGGCTTTTAGCGGGCGTTTGGCTTTTCCACATATCCATGATTCACCAGGGCTAAGTCCCTGGTGGGTTGTGGGTATGTGGTAAAGGTAGGGACGGCATTCATTCACTTGTACCGCGATCAATTCACATTTGACTATTGCGGGCGGCGTTCTCTTGAGGTTGGTAGTCTGGGCTTTTCCACATATCCATGCGAAGCCCTAAAGACCTCAACTTTTACTCTTTAGGGCAAGTGTGGGTATGTGGTAAAGCCCTGGCTTTCGCGGCGAAATTTCATCGTGAGCTGATAAAAATATATTTATATTTTCACTTTAAAGTGATAAGTTTTTAAGTGCGTACTGGTCAGGAGTTAGCCAATGTCAAACACCACAAAAACGCACATATCAAGGTCAGAAGGTGGCTTAATGGATGTCTTAGAGACAGACGCTTTTGATCTTAATGGTGTAACCATCCATTGTACTTTTCGCAGAGAACCAAACGACGTTATGATGAGGAGATATATAGAAAGAAGTTTTGAAAATGGTTTACTTTGTGTGAAGTTCACCGACGGTGAGAAAATTGAAAATAAAAAAAGCGGCTGTTAAGCCGCTCTTCTTTTATTTTGGTTTCTAATTACCTAGAGTTTGATTGCACTTCATATCTCTTAACATATCATCAGCAGAGCAAGTATATTCACTTTCATTTACTTGAACTGTCCAGTTAGTATCTAGTGCATTTTTTTCGGCAGATTTTAATTTAATCTTTTCAACAGGCACATTAAGATATTGAGCTGTTTTACTTGCAATCCTTTCATCAGAATTAGCACATCCAAATAAAACTAAAGCACTTAATACTAAAATTGTTTTTTTCATAGTTCACCCGTTTCACTTATTTAAAATAATTTTTATTAACTGTTAATATAACTATACTATCAACTGTATTAATTTACATTATATTTTCACCTAAAATTAAACGCACCTTATATTTTGCAGATCTGCAAAATATCTGTTTTTACCACATACCCACACTTGCCCTAAAGAGTAAAAGTTGAGGTCTTTAGGGCTTCGCATGGATATGTGGAAAAATCAGAAAAGCAGCCTCGCAAGGTGGCGGCATCGTTATTTCTCAATCCTGCGTTCTTACGCACTAAACTCGATTCAATGAGTTTTTAGGTAGTGGGCGCAGTGGTTATACCAAAAACCTGTTTCATCGAGCCATGACCATTAGAGCAATAAATTACCTCGGTGGTACTGGCATTGATTCATCTTTTTGCACAGCAAAAAAATGAACTCAATAATGTTTTATCTGCACCGCAGATAAAACACGTAGACAACTTTTGCAGATCTGCAAAACCTCACGATTGTTCCAACTGCTTAGAGCCTTAGTTGAGCGGTTGACTGTTTGAAAATTTCCAAAAATTGTACGTGTTTGAAATAATTTTCCAACCACTCAACTAAAGCCCTAATTTGTTTTTTTGAGTGCTTCACTCAAAAACCTGCCTAAAACTAACTTGATTAAATTTCACTCAAAAATCAGTCCAAAAATGTAATTAATTTACAGCGTTCAATTTGTACAATTTGGACAGTTGTTTGTGACTTTTGCCCTGTTTAAGCAGCGGAGCAAGTAAACAGGGCAAAAGTCGTGTCAAACTTGGCTATTTAACATAATGGTCATTTGACGCACCAAGTTTGCGCTTTGAGTTTTACTCTTTTTCGATCCACTCTAGCTCTTTTTGGTATGGCATAGCTTTACATTGAAAAAGAACACCGCCCATTTCAATCACCGCACCTTTGCCATAAATGACATTTGCATTAAGACAATATTTGCTATTGTCAATCTGTGGGTTTGCAATGACCTGTACGCTATTCTGTTTTGTTGGGTGGCTTGGATAGTCAATATTTGCTTTTTTGTTATCACTTGCCGAAATTGCAGCAGCAGAAAAAGTAAGAGCAAATAATGCAATAATTGTTTTTTTCATATGGTTTCCTTTCATTTTTTTAAAAGATAATCAACTGGTACGCCTACATATAAAAGCAATAGTGTCCAGGTTGAAAAACTAACGCTTTCATCGTTAATTTGTTGAGCAAGCTTTTTGGGGGCTATACCAATAGCTTGCCCGATAGGTTCTCTCGTTTGTTTAGATATTGAATTTTTACCAACCAATAGAGTCAGAACCTCTTTAGGAGGACAACTATAATTTTTGGATTGATAAAAGTATTCGCCAGGCACACTCGGCCAATCACATCCCTCTAGCGGCTGTATGTAGCTTTCCCCTTTAGCTGCGCTATATAAAAGGGCATATCCCCAAAAAGGGATCATTGATTGGGCTTGCGGTTCGCTGTCAACTTTCGCTTTCCAGCGGCGAAAAGTCCTTTCTGATACGCCCACAATTTCAGATACATTAATCCATTCAGCCAGGTTATAACGTTCTGCGGCTTCTTCCATTAGGTTAAATACCTCTTTAACCGTTGGCTTTGACCAATCATTCTTTATGTTCTGCTTATTTAATAAAACCATTTCAACCTCATAACAGGCGATTTTGCAGATCTGCAAAAATCAACCATTCAATATATTTACTATTTTTATCAGCTTTTCAGCGTTCAGGTTTGGGATAGTTAGCTCAAAATTTCCGTTGTTAGCGTAACGGTTAAGCTTTGCAATCTCATGTTCCTGCGCGTTCTGAATTCGCCACGAATCAGAAAAGCGGTGATCATATGTCGGGTTCAAGTTCATCACTTTTTTAAGAGCCTCAATGATGAAATCATCACACTGTTTTCTTTCTTCTGCCTTTTGACATTCTTCTGTTACGGCTGCAAGTTTTTGGTACGCTAGAGGCGTAGACGTTAACAACCTGCTTTTTAAATCATTAACTATAGAATTTAAGGGTTTATCAATACTGCACCCAATAGTAACCACCGTTTGCATGGTTTTATGCTTGGGGTGTTTATACTTGATAGACCATTGCGGCAAGTTTTCACCGTAGCAATAGCGAATGTTTATATATAGCCCTGCTCTATTAGTTAAATAGAAACCGTGACACGTTTTATTTGTTTCATCAGATAAAAGTTGATGATAGTTCCAGCCGTCTTTTAACTGTTGAGCTACTTTTTTAAGCAGCTCAACTGTGATTTGTTTTCTCATGCGCGCCCACTCAATAGACGCATATAAAACGCTTGATTTTTATTAAATATTTTTCGGCTTATAGCTAGAAAATCAGTTTGAGCCTTGGGATCAAGGTTTAATTTTCTGGACAATTCCATCGCCTTACACGCGGATAAATTCATTTTATCCATTCCAGACGGTTTTATATATTTGATCTCAAACTGGCTATTAATATGCTGTAAGCGTTTCGCTAACTGTCTGTGATTATCTGGATCAATGTGCATAGCCGTTAAAATTAACGCTCTAGCGTGACGATATGAGCGCATTAAGGAACTGTAAACGTCTTTGCTCATTTGGCGAACTTCAACATGTTTATGTTGCTCTTGGTCTGCGCGTTCTTGCTGTTGGCGTTCTAGATCTTCGTTTATGATTTCTTCAACGCTTTTCGGCTCGTCGTTAATATTGCCGTGGTTGGTTAATTCAATAACGCTATCAATATCAAGCAACTGTTTAGCGGTAAACTCAAAGCTATTAATAATTTCTTTTGCTTCGCTTTTTAGCTCTGTAATAGTTCCCGCTATTTGTTCGCTGCAAATCCAGTGACAACCGTCTGAATTTTCATCTAGCATCAAGCCGATGGTGAATGTGTAACCGTAACGAGAAAGCCCTGCAAACACTGTAAAACCTTTGTATTCGTCGCTTGCACTGCCAGTTTCTTGAATTTCTGTTTTAGTGATTAAACTTAGATTTGACATTTTATTCATCCTTTCGGGTTTCTGCCCTGTCGGGCGTTGGTGGTTCGTTTTTCCCGGTTCTATTTATGCTCTAATAGCACCGTTGTAAGCATATAAAAAAGCTTCGTAAACACTTTCATCTAACAGCTTTATTTGTTCCAAAATATCGGTCACTGCTGGTGACAATTTAATCTTTTGGTTCCCTAACTCAAGTCCAATATCTATAGCGTCAAGGTCGAAAGTCTCCTCTTCACTTACCGACGTGTAGCGTTGTTTAGCTACCGCTAACATAAGGTTTAATTCTAGATTGCTGAGTGAAATTGTTTGCTCTAACTTTCCCATTTTACTTGCCTTTGTTTTCCCTTAACTCTTAATAAAGAGTATACATAACCTTTGAAACAAAGTCCACCTTTTGACCATTAAAAGGTAAAAAATTTATGTGAATTTTCTCGCCAAGTTATTGATCCAAACCTCTAAACTTTGAGACATTTCATGGTCTAGATTCTCACTTGTTTTTATTTGCTGGTAATGCGCTTTCATCGACTCAATACGGCTTATGTTTTGGTAAGGTTCATTGCTTTTATTTAATGTGTATCCGCACTCCTCAGAGTGCTTGATAATGGCTTTTTTCAATCTGCGAATATTAGACATAATAAAGCCTATATGTTTTTAACTTTTGGTGTTGTATTTTGAACGTTAACGCTGCAAGAACCCGCCCAATATTCATAGAATGAGCGAGCTTCTTTTAATTCATCTTCTGCTAACTGTTCGGTTTTGAATCCTTGGCTTAGTCTGCTAACACCTGCATAGATAAACCATTTTTTACGGTAACATTTCACCGTTAAATCATATTGAATTGCCATTGTACACCTCTTTAAAATCATTAATTGACTGACCTGTTTTTGATATTTCTTGATAAGCCATTTTTGCTACAGCCTCACCTATAAAATCCGGCTGACCTTCTAGAAACTTCAAAAGCTGATCCATTGGCATAGATATCAAATCTAAAAAATTCATAATTTAATCCTGGGAGGAAAGAGGGGAGTTTATTCCCCTCTTTGGTAGTTAAGCGGCTAGTTGTTTTTGATATGTGCGAGTCGGTTTATTACTGCCATGCTCGGCGCGAATGTCATCCATTGACCAGCCGCCGCGACCTTTGCTTTTGTAATCACTAGGGCGGTAATACCACAGCGATTTTTTCTTCGCCCAAAAGCAACCGATACCACCGCGCCCTAATTCCTTCGCGTGAGGTTTAGTATTTCCACCGATCCAAACCCAATTGCCGCAAATTTCGATTTCTAGCCCTTCAATCGCAAAGAGTTGGTTTAATACGTTGTTCAGTTCTTCACTGTAATCATTCGCATTAAAGCCCTCTTGAGGTGTTACACTGTCACCAAGATTTTTTAAGAACTCGTAAGCGGCATTGATAGCGATCATCATTTGTGCGCCCGCAGGATTGCGATCAGGGTGATATTTTAAAGAGGCGGCTTTGTAAGCCTGTTTGATTTCAGCTTGAGTAGCTGTTTCAGTGATGTTAAGTAAGTTAAAAGCGTCGTTAATGTTCATGGTTGTTCATCCTTTCGGGTTGCTGCCCTTTCGGGCGTTTGCACTGGCTTGGTTTCCCTCACCTCTTGAAACTCATTATATATATAAATAAAATTAAAGTCCACCTTTTGACACGTGTAATTGTGACATAAGTCCACTTTTTGGCAATTATTTTTTATTGCCTGGCTGCTGGATGGTATCGAGTGCAGACGGATTTATCTACACTGGCCACAATGAATATATTCACTTAATTGGTTTGGTTTTGCCTGGGTGTTTTGTCTGCGGTGCAGATAAAACATTATTGAGTTCATTTTTTTGCTGTGCAAAAAGATGAATCAATGCCAGTACCACCGAGCTAATTTATTGCTCTAATGGTCATGGCTCGATGAAACAGGTTTTTGGTATAACCACTGCGCCCACTTCCACAAAATTCCACTGAGTCAATTACACCGATTTCTAGCCCTATATTTGAGTGACCAATGACCGCCGCACTACTAAGCTTGTGAGCGTAGCGAACTAATGGCAGTTAGTTCTGATTTCATCACGGAGTTTATCGCCATGCCGCTCAAGTGTTATGCCCATAAAATCGATACAACTAATCAGTGGTGTGCTCTGATCTTATGCGATTTTATGGGAACTACCTTTAAGCGAAGCGCCGCTTTTAATCGCTCTCGTTTCGAGGGCGTTAATATATTTATATCTTTATGTTTACCCTGAATACTAAAAGTCTTAATACGTAGTATTCATAAGCCCATGCCCATAATAGGCGGATATTTTAGAGTGCTTTATTAGGTTGATTTGTTGCAGTACCTTTTCTGTGAATAAGCGCATTTTGCGTGAAATATAGCGAAACCAAAGAGAAGAGTGCATAAAAAGTGGTGTTTAGGGTGATTTTGAAGCGGTCGTTGGCTCTGAAAATTTGACATACATCAAATTGCATTTTCTACAGATGTGCGAATACCTCCGCTTGCGCGGATAGCTGTTTAAAGGGCTAGTGAGGGATTAAAGAAGGGTTGGCATGATACGCATTGAATATGCTGGCGTTCGTCTGTGCGTGTTCATTTAGCCTATTAGCGTTGTAAATCTCTTGCACTTTTGAAGCTAGAGTTCGAAAGTCTAACCAGGCAAAGCGTAAACCTTTCTTTTCCTGGCGGGTGCGGGTAGCTAATATCATTTCAACTATATTAGGGTAACGAACGACTTTTAGATCTGAGAAAAACCGTTCTGATAACTGTTTGTATGCCGCAGCGCTGCGAATTTCGCCTTCAGAAGCATTCACATTCACATTAATGCGTTCTGTATGTAAATACGCGGCTTGTTTCAAACGTCTTACTACACTCGCTACAGACTCAGGCGAAACGTACTCACCGAATCTCAACGCGTAATCTTCAGCAATCTGGTTCCAGCTTATCGTTTTTATTCCGGCTTCGGTTGGCTGACCTATACGACCACCAATTAGATCGGTATTGGTTAATATACAAGCAAGAACTCTCGCTATGAGTCGGCGACACTGGACATTATTTACACCATCGCCGCCCCAAGCGTACAGAGAAGGGAATCTTTTCGGGTTGGTAATAAACTCTTCGCAAGCTTTTAAGATACGCGCAAACTCTTGCGGTAAGTTCTCGACCTTACCACCTCGAGTAATACGTCGCGCTTTGAATCCTATTTCGAAGGTTGCTTTTTCTTTGCCTTCGTTTTCTCTCGCGATCACTTCATGGTGCAATTCGACGTACTTCTTTTGGAGAAGCTTTCGCTTTGCTCTAAATGCGGATTCTCGTACTGCTTTTTGTTGGGCTTTTTCAGATAACGGGTCTAGCAATTGAACGTTGTTCAATACTTCGGGCAAATACTCAAAACTAGAGTCATTACTCAGACTTATGTTATTTTGTGAAATGTGTTCTTGGTTCCGTTTCATGTTCAATTTTCCTAAAAATATGACACGAAACTAGACGAGAAAACTTGAGGAATTGGCAAGACGTGTTACTATTCATCTTGAAACTCAAACTCGTGGTAGATTTTGTCTAGTTTCATTTTTCGGGACTGCGCCAACAGCCCGATGTTTTTCAAAGGTAGAGGACGCTTAAGCGTCCTCTTTCTTTTTCAGCCCAAACAATACTGTTATTTGCTCACGTTGTAAACTCCCACGATCAAAGAAAGATCGCTTCTGTGTGCTAATAGAAAACATCCTTAACAGCTTGTTCCCGCTAATAATTTTCACTGAATCACCCGCACTCATATAGCTTTCTTTTCCTGTTTTTCCAGTATGAATAAAAAAGCCACTTTTACCGCTTCGATCACATAATGTTTTGAAGTCTTTCACATGGTTCGGGTTTATATAGCCGCTGTATTTCTTAGCTTGTATAAAACACCATTTACCATTTACCTTAACTTTTCCATCGATGCCACCATCCCCACTGTAGCGTTTAGAGCGCTTGATTTTAAATTTAACAGAAGCAAAAGCGACTAAAATAAGTTCTTCGAATACATACGGATTCACAGAACGCAACAAGTAAAACAGCTCTCTAGGCTCTTTTCTCGATAAGCTCTTGTGCATCCGTTTGGCTTTTCTTAAATAGTTCTTGTGTCGCTTAACTCTAATCGCTGTGTTGCCGTTCTTGGTTCTAAACAGCAGCAGTAACACAATGATAATGATGCCACCCTCAACCATTGTTTTTACCTTTTATCATGGCTAGGTGTTGAGTAACTTCTTCTTGCAGTGGGGCAGGGATACTTAGCCCACGCTTAATGAGCGCATTTCTAACATTTTCCTCACTCGTAACCCTGTCACACTTGAAAACTATCCACAACGCTTGTAATAAATCATTGCTATCAACAATTCGCCAACCATGACGCACAGCCAGCTCAAACGCGGCGAACTGCGCCCACAAAGGCACTTTACTTCCCCGAATCCAATTATAGATGGTTTCGACTGTCAGACTATCCTTTGCTGTGAGTTCTGCTTTACGGGCAATGAATAACAAATCATTTGCTAATGTCGGTTGGGTATAACTCTCTTTTCGATAGATAGGCGACTGAACAAGGAACTTTAAAAACGGTTGACCATAGAGCACAACTAATGTCATTTCTTCGCCCCTTTTGCTATTTGTTGAACCAGTTTCTTAGAAACTATCACCACTGTTTTTTCGTTCTCTGTTGAAAGGATCAGTGAACCGTCCTTTTCAAATTCAAAATCATTAACGATGATAATCTTCCGATTAGATTCAGCTTCTGAGTTCTTAGATTTTTGGCTTACTTTCTTATCTTGGATCTCTTGAGCTAATGCTTTCATTAGCGGCTCTTGAGTCAGCGTTTCAGGCTTCCAATCTTTCGTTACTAATTCTTCAGGATCTTGGATTCCATGCTCATAACATACGCGCTTTAAAGTATCTTCCGCTTCTTCTAATTCGCTTTCATCCAGTTCACCATTGGCGATAACTGCAACGGCTTTATAGAACGGGCTGATATTATTTTGAGATTGGTTTTTTATTACTAAATCATCAAGATAAGTTTTAATTGCACGACGGTTTAAGAATGTGCCAACAGATTCACTATCAGTGAAATTAATTACCATCAAATCCAGCACATAAGCGGGTTTACAGTCGTGTTCTTCACAGATAATTGTTACCGCATCTTCGAGCTTTTCAGCGGCTTCATCTTTTGAGACTTCTTCCCAATCAAACGCTTTACCGTGGCGATCTAAAGCCTCAAACAATGCTTTTTGATAAGGGTTTCTATGGTTATAGAATCCGTATTTTTCTGAGGCTTTACGTTCTGCCGTCACTAACGCTTGCACTTCCTTTTCGTTAATGTCTTTGTTTTTAACTCGGTTGCAAATCTTATCAAACGCTTCAGGTGTGATTAGTTTTTCTAGGTCAGCCATTGCGGATAAAAGGTTGTAACTCGTTGTGTAGCTGTCGAGTTCTTTTACTTTATGAGAAGAGGCGGCATACTTGAAAAGGCGAGAGATTTTTGCGTCACTTGCCCCGACAATTTTCATAAGCTGTTGTCGGGTAAGTTGATATGTGTTCATAAGTTCTAAATAAGCGTTTGCTTCATCCAGACGAGCCATGCCCGCACGAACTACGTTTTCAATGGTCTGTTCTACACGGATAGTTTTTAAATCCAATTCGCCAATTGGAACCAGCGCCATGATAACTGTTAGCCCTAATGCGTTGTGGCTACGTAGCCGCCCTTCACCATACACCAATAAATAACGCCCTGGCTTATCAGGATTAGGACGGACTTTAATAGGCACAACACAGCCATTAGTCGCCTCAATCGAATCGGTTAACTCTTCAAGCTTATTTTCAACCCATTCTTTACGTGGTTGTTCTGGGTCGTAATCAATAAGATCACAATCCAACATAATCAAATCAAAACCAGTAGGCACAAGCTGAACCATAGCAAGCTGTGGATCACCTTTAGCCGCTTCTACACTGGCTAACGACTTACTTAGAAATCCCGTTTTTTTATTGTTCATTATTTCGCTTCCAACATGCTGGTCGTCATTTTAATAAGCTTTTTAAAGTCCATTGCGACTGGTGCGCCTGGTGCGTACTCATTCACGCTTTGATAAAAGCCGTCAGCCTGTGCAACGATTGTCGCTTGGCGAATAGTCATGTTGTCAAAACAGTGATAATCATGGTTTGAATAGCTGGCTTTTAAGTGTTCAATCACTTCTTTACTCATTATTTCTTTATAACGATAACGATTTAAAACAATCAAAGATTTCAATTGGCCGCGTGAGGCATCGATTAAAACCTCTAGCTCAGAAAGAAAGCCTTCTGTTTTTCTGACATCTACAGGAGAGGGAACGAGAGGGACAATAACCAAATCAGCTAGAGCTATGACTTTGGTGTTGATTAAGTCTTGTAAGTTATCTTGTGAGCCTTGCATTGATGCTGAGTTAACACCTGCGGTGTCAACGACGATGTAATCGTAATTACCTTTATGCGCGGTGAGGGTTTGTGAAATCATGCGATCATAACCTGGGTAAACATCCAAGTCGTCGCGTTCTGACAAGAAAATTGATGTGCCTATTTTTTCTGCATCGAATAGCGCAACTTTATTCCCTGAGTTCTTCAAGTCAATGGCGATGTTTGCTGCAATTGTTGATTTACCAACGCCGCCTTTACCATTCGATACGACAATAATTTTACATTTCATCCTGATTGTTCCTTTCGGTATTGGGAAAACCGTTCCCCTCGGTTAAGGCGTAAGCCTTGTTTTTATTCTGACAAATTACACTTAAAAGTCAACAGAAAAACATTCCATTTTTAAATACACACCCTTATAATAACCACTCACTTTGTTAGATTAAAGTGAGCTAACGGTCAATTTACGGTAATATGCTGCCGACTCTTTTTGTAGTGGGTTGTTTTGAGGTAAACCATGTCTGATGCAGGTACAACAATATATTGTCGAGTTCCGTTAATGCTTGCCCATGAGCAATTATATTCAAGATTAAGCGTTGCTCTGGTAAAGCTTGCTTTTGGTAAAGCCGATCCAACTGTCAGCGAAAAAAAGGCAAACCGTAAAAAGGTGCGTATTACGCTCGACACCGAATCTTTAAAACATCTAAACGAAGTTCAAACCATTCATACACTTACCCAAAATGATGCGGTTAATGCCGCGTTATTTGAAGTGTACAATAATCGTTCTATCTATGGAGTAGTTCTTAATGAAGAAACAGTATGACCACATTTGTACATCACTATTTGTGTTCTTTATGCTTAACACCTCGGCTTATGCTGCGGGTTCTAGTGATGCGGGTGAAATATTTGATCCGTTGACGGAGAAAACCGACGGCATATCTGAAGGTATTCGAATTTTTGGTTGGACTGTTGCGGGTCTTGTTCTCGTGGGTTGTTCGATTGCAGCTTTTGCTAATAAGTTCCCTAAAGAAAAATTATTGGATGTGTTAAAAGGCTGTGTATTGCTGATTGTTGGCACTCAAGTTATTGCATACTTGCGATCATAATATGCGAAAGTCCAAGTTGTACCGTGTGATCACTTTTCAAAACGTAACCGCTGGATTACCTAATGACTATTGGATTTTTTTATTATCCGTTGTGCTTGTCGTTGGTTATCTGTTTGGTTTCATATTGGAAAATGAGTATATAGGGCTAGGAATAGCCTCTCTGATTGGGGGGCTTCTCTACTTGTTTGGATTAATCAAAACCCTTCGTGACCCAAATTTTTTTGATGTGATTTGGACAAACATTACAAAAACCTCCAGCTCAAAACACTACGAGCCTTAAAAAAACCCGCTTACGAGCGGGTATTTTTTGCAGATCTGCAAAGAGAGTCATTATGAGTAGAAGAAACGAAATCTATCGTAAGATAAACAAACATAAACATATTGCTGAAATGCTTCCGTTATTGTTCCGTGTAGATGATCAAACAATTCAATGCAAAGATGGTTCTTTGGTTTCCGTGTTAAAAGTCACTGGCAAAGATTACACAGGAATGTCCAATGACCAATACGATGTTGCATACATGGCACGAAAAGCCGCTTTTGAGAAAAACAAAGACTACATCAACGTTGACGTTATTTCGATTAAACGAAAAGTGAAAGCCTCGGTTAAACTTCCAACCTCTGAACATTTCGTTTTAAATGAAATTAATAATTGCTGGCAACGTAATTTCAATGAAGTATTTCGAACCTCGCACTATTTAGTGCTGACGACACGCAAACTTACCCGAATGCAAAAACTTGGCACGATCATCGATAGTGCGGGTGGGTTTGACCTATACGACGAATTAAAAAATACAGCGCGTGATTTATCTAACCAATTAAATGATTACAATCCTAGCCTCTTAGAGAAAGGTGAACTGAATTCCTTTTTTGCCACCTTGATAAATGGCCGTGAAACATGGACAGATAACAAGATACTGAATGACCCAACATTTAACCAATGTCTAGCCAATCAAACCGTTTCATTCCCGCCAGGGAAAAATTACTGTCTTTACGGTAGAAACAGTGAGGCGATTTTTAGCGGTTGGCTATCGGTAGCTAACTACCCTGATGAACCTAGTCAAAAAACGCTCGAAGGTGTTTTTTCTCTGCCTTTTGAATTTATCGTTTATCAATCCTTCCAGGGTAAATCAGAAAAGTCTCGTAATAGTCTTTTTCAACGCAGGAGACACCAAGTAGAAAACTGGGGTAAAAATGGTGAAAACCTATTACTGGATTTGAAAGAACTAGGCGACAAAATAGAAAATGGTGAAGCCTCTATCGTAGAGCATTATTTTTCTCTAGAAGTATTGGCTCAAACAGAAGAAGATTTAAACGCTAACATTTCCGTAATTCGTTCTAAATTAGAAAACAGTGGTGCTCTGTATTTTCGAGAAGATCTCAATATTGAGGCTTTGTTTTGGTCAAGATTTCCGACGCAACAAGACATGAACGTTAGACATCGACCAATTACTAGTGAAAATGCAGCTCATTATGCAACATTTAATAGTGTTGGTGAGGGTTATGATACGTGTCGTTTCGGTAATCGTCCGGTCACGTTGTTTAAAACAGAAAGCAACAGCCAGTACAGTTTTACTTTTCACAACTCACCACAAATGTCCGGTGAACCGCTTGGGCATACCGCGTTTTTCGGTGGTACTGAATCGGGCAAGACGACGCTCATACAGTTTTTAGTATCACAGTGTTTACCGTTCGATAATTTCAAGTCCATATTCTTTGACCGTTTACACGGTGTTGAAGTGTTCACTCATATGATGGACGGCGATTACTTAGACTTTGCTAAACAGGTGGAATTAAACCCTTTTCAAATGGATGACACGATTAATAATCGTCAGTTTTTGCGTGACTGGTTGATAAGATTACTCGAAATCGACGATAGAGACACAGAACAGCAAAACACCATTGACAGAGTGGTTACAGCCAATTATGAGATTGAACAACGTTCTGAGCGTTGTTTTAAAACACTTGTAGATGTGTTTGGTGCTGAAGGTTCAGAACTCCGAAACCGTTTAAAAAAATGGCTTCCAAATGGTCACTATGGTTCATATTTTAACGGAAAGCGCGACAGTTTAAGTTTTGAAAAAGCGGTTGTGACATTTGATGCGACAGTCGTGCTTGATATGCCTGAATTACTGGCACCTCTTACTGATTACTTATTCTATCGAATCTATGAAATGTTAACCAATTCACCATCACCAAGCGTTATCGTTCTCGATGAAGCACAACGCTATATGATGCGTGAGATATTTGTTAAACGTGCTCAAGAGTTTTCAAACGAAGTTCGTAAATTGCTTGGCGTCTTTTGCCCTGTCTTTCAAAATGCTAAGAAACTCGCTGAGTTACCGGAAGGAACTGGAACAATTATCAGGGATGCAATGGCTAACTTTGTGATTTTTCCTAACCCTACCGCAGACAAAGAAAGTTACTGCGACTTCTTAGGGCTTAATGACGGTGAATTTCACTGGGTACGTTCGAACAGCCCTCAAAGCCGTAAAGTATTATTTAAACGCCGTGAATCTGGTGAATCGGTTGTCCTTGACGTCAATCTTGCCTCACTGAAAACGCCGCATTACAACTTCTTAAAAGGCTTTAGTAGTGGTATCAGTGACGTAAGACGAGTTAATCAACTCCGCGATATTTCACCAGAAAACTGGAAAATGAAGTTCCTTTCTGAATCCTAAACATCAATTCATACCTGTTTAAAAAAGCCGCGTAAAACGCGGTTTTTTTATACCATTTAGCTTGGATATAAGCCCAAAAACATTTAAAATAGACATGTTTTTTGATGTAAATATAAAGGGTTCTATTCAATGAAAAAACTACTATCAATCTCCCTGCTTATCGCTTTGTCAGGTTGTGCAACAACTACCGCTGAAAAGATAGATGTTAAAAATTCACCTTGTGCATGTAATTACGAAGGTCGCCAGCTTGTCGAGCCTAGTCCCGCCCAAAAATTAGCAATTATTGAAGAATTGAAGGGTATTGTATGAGCAGTAAAGATCACAACGGCACTGGATTACCCTATGACGTTTGGGTGACATCCAGAAAAACCATCTACTGCCTTACGTTTTTATTGACGTTGACCGTATTAATTATGGTGGCCTCGTTAGTGGGTAACGCGATTCTATTTAGAGAGAAACGAGAGCCTATCCCTATTTTTTTTGCTATCGATGAAGCCAATAAACAGGTGGTAAAAATTGAACGAATGGAAGGATTAAAAACCATTCAGCAAAGCAAGCTGTTAAAAGAATGGGCTTTCAATCAATACATTCTTAACCGTGAAATTGTTAACCACATGGACGAGAAAGAACGTTTCCGCGAAGTGCGTTTAATGTCAAACGATAAGGTTTGGACTGAGTTTCAAAACAATGTCGATCCTCGCATCAATCCTGAATCGGTCATTGCAGACAAGCGTTTTATCCGTCAGGTAGAAATTGATAATGCTTTTCCTGTTGTCGGCGTTAAAAACGTGTGGCGCGTTGAGTTCACCGCAAAAGACACGTTTAAAGACAGATCTCAAACACCTTTAAAAATGTTTGCGATTATCCAATACCGCGAAGTTGAATCCAAGGTCAGTTATGAAGATCGATTCCTTAATCTTAGTGGCTTAGAAGTCATTTCCTATCAACTTAATTCCCTGTAAGGAACTTCCATGAAAAAGATTCTATTGTTATGCACCCTTTTGGTAACACCTTACTCATTCGCCGCAGACGGCGGTATTGCAACTCAAGTAAAAGACGGAATAAAAGCTCAATTTTCAGCAAGTAATAAAGAGGCTGAACAAACCAACGAAATGCCAGCAGAGAACAACATTGACCAAGTTCCTGTGGTTGTTTTGGATCGTACAGATGTACCTATGGAAATCACATCTCTAAACGCTCAACAAGAAATCTTTGATAACTCTTCAGCGACTGCTAATACAATGATTGTACCTTACAACCCAACGGTTACTTATAAGCTTGCGGTACGTGAAGTGATGGGAACAACGATTGTTTTACCTGAAGGAGAAGGAATTTCTTCTTATAGGTTAGGCGATCCGACTTATTGGACGTTTGACGCAGAAGGTGAGAACACAGACAGTATTTTACCTCGCATTGGCTCAGTTCAAGTGCTCATGCCTGGCTCTGATACGTCGCTGACCATAGTCGGCTCGTCTGGTAACATCTATACGTTCTACCTTCGTGGTTATACCTGGAAAGCGAAAGTTGATCCGACACTAACGATTTATATCAATGATGAACGCTTGCAAACCAAGCTTGAAGCAATGAAACGTCGCCAACTCGCACAAGAAAAAGCAGAAAGGGATCGCGTTGCAAACATTGAAGAAGAGCGCCGTCAGCGTCGCCTAGAGCGAGAAAAGAACGACTATTTGAAAGAAGCTGCGGTGAATCCAGAAGATTATGATTTTGGTTACAAAATCGAAGGTGGTGATGAAGATTTAGCCCCTTACTACGTCTACGACGACGGAATTTTCACATTTTTCAAGTTTGACGACAAAAACCAGACCACAAAAAATCGTCCATTACCTGTCGTTTATAAAGTTCTAGACGAATCCGATTCACCCGCTAACGCTTCGACAGTGGGAGAACGCACCATTCGTGTAGAAGGTGTTAACAATTCTTGGACGCTTCGCCTGGGTGAAAAATTCCTTTGTGTTAAACGCCGCGTACCTTTAGCCACTCCTGCCAGTAACATGAACGCCATCGTTACAGAAGGCAGCAGCTTATGAGTGAGCTAAACCCTTCCGCTAACCTCAACAAGATATACCTCGCCATAGGCGGGGTATTGGCTGTTTCTGGC
>Ga0210039_1000663_pt1 | contig 35554 bp, 33 predicted proteins | sample CryGeyCG2114_250_3_FD_185460 | JGI IMG/M metagenome (GOLD analysis project Ga0210039, IMG submission 185460) | Groundwater microbial communities from aquifer - Crystal Geyser CG17_big_fil_post_rev_8/21/14_2.50 (SPAdes) (version 2) | ecosystem: Environmental > Aquatic > Deep subsurface >...
ATGGCCAACTGCCGCGTGACCTCGGTCTTGCCGACGCCGGTCGGACCCGCAAACAGGTAACTGCCGATCGGCTTGTCGGCATCACCCAGACCGGATCGAGCCATCTTGATGGCCGCCGCGAGGGTCTCGATCGCATCATCCTGACCAAATACGGTCAGCTTTAGGTCGCGCTCCAGCGTGCGCAACGCATCACGATCGGAGCGCGACACCTGGCGCGGCGGAATTCGCGCCATCCGGGCCACGATATCCTCGATCTCATGCACACCGATGATTTCGACGCGTTGCTCGGGCTCGAGCAGGCGCTGGCGAGCACCCGCCTCGTCGATCACGTCGATCGCCTTGTCCGGCAGGTGGCGATCATTGATATGTCGTGAGGACAGCGTGGCAGCAGCTTCAAGGCCTTCCACCGAGTATTTCACGCCGTGGTGTTCCTCGAAACGATGCTTGAGGCCGTTGAGAATTTCGATCGTCTCGCCGACCGATGGTTCGACCACATCGATTTTCTGAAAGCGTCGCGCCAGTGCACGATCCTTTTCGAACACACCACGATATTCCTCGAAGGTCGTCGAGCCGATGCAGCGCAACTCACCGTTGGCCAGTACCGGCTTGATCAGGTTTGAGGCATCCATCACCCCGCCTGAAGCGGCACCGGCGCCGATGATGGTGTGGATCTCGTCGATGAACAGGATTGCACCGTCGCGCTGGCGCAGCTCGGCCAGCACCGCTTTCAGGCGTTTCTCGAAATCACCTCGGTACTTCGTGCCCGCCAGCAGCGCACCCAGGTCCAGGGCCCAGATCTCGGCACCCTTCAGCACCTCAGGGACCCGGTCCTGGACGATACGCAGCGCCAGACCCTCGGCCAAAGCGGTCTTGCCGACGCCCGACTCGCCCACATAGAGCGGATTGTTCTTGCGTCGCCGGCACAGAATCTGGATGCTGCGCTCGATCTCGCGTTCACGGCCGATCAGCGGGTCGATTCGGTCGGCCCGAGCGCGCTCGTTGAGATTGGTCGCAAAACTCGCCAATGGCGACTTCTGCTCGGCTGCTTCGCCTTCGGCGGGCCTCACCTCGGCACCAAGGTCCTGCAGCGGCTGTTCCTGGCCCTTGGCGATACCATGCGAGATGAAATTGACTACGTCCAGCCGATGCACGTCCTGCTTGGCCAGCAGGTAGACCGCGTGCGACTCCTTTTCGCTGAAGATCGCAGCCAGCACGTTGGCGCCGAGCACCTCGCTCTTTTCCGCCGACTGCACATGGTACAAGGCGCGCTGGAGCACGCGCTGGAAGCCGACCGTTGGCTGGGTGTCGCGCTGATCACCGGCCGAGAGCACCGGAATGGTTTCGCTCAGCACCTGTTCCAGTTCACGGCTCAACTGGGTCAGGTCGACCCGGCAGGCCGCGAGCACCGAACGAGCCGAGGGATTGTCGATCAGCGCCAACATCAGATGCTCGACGGTGAGGAACTCATGACGGCGGCTGCGCGCAGCGTGATAAGCCTGCGAAATCGAGAGTTCCAGATCCTTGCTGAACATCAGTCAGACCTCCTGGGCGTGGAAAAGCGTCGCCGGGCATGGCGGCGGTCGAACACCAGTGAATCGCGAGCGGTTCACGAGGCCTCCAGTGTGCACTGCAGTGGATGCTCGTGTTCGCGCGCGTAATCGTTGACCATGACGGCCTTGGTTTCCGCGATTTCCAGCGTGTACACGCCAGCCACGCCCCGGCCGCGTGTGTGCACGTTGAGCATGATCTGGGTGGCCTTGTCGTGGCTCAGCGAAAAGAACTTCTTCAGCACGTCGACGACGAATTCCATCGGCGTGTAGTCGTCGTTGAGCAGCACGACCTTGTACAACGGAGGACGGCTGACCCTGGGCCGGGCCTGTTCGAGCGTCAAACCGCCGCGGCGGTCCTCGTTTCTATCAGTGGGGTCGCTCATTTTGCCAGACCGAACGAAAGCTTTTGAATTGCTTCGATCTTACCGCAATCCGGCGTCAATGGCGGTGAAGCCACGGCCCCGCCATCGGCCTTGCACCGACGCCGGGGCCGTGCGGTGTCAGGCTCAGGCCGATTCGCGGAACTGCTGCTCTTCAGTCGACCCCGAGAGCGCGCTCAGCGACGACTGGCCGGCCGCAATCGCCTGGGTCAGGGCGTCGAAGTAACCGGTTCCGACCTCGCGCTGATGGCGGGTTGCAGTGTAGCCATCGGCCTCGGCCGCGAACTCGGCCTCCTGCAGTTCGACATAGGCCTCCATCTGGCGTGCCTGGTAGCCGCGCGCGAGCTTGAACATCGAGTAGTTCAGGGCGTGGAAGCCGGCCAGCGTGATGAATTGGAACTTGTAGCCCATCGCGCCCAACTCACGCTGGAAGCGCTCGATATCGGTCGCCGACAGGTTTTTCTTCCAGTTGAACGAGGGTGAGCAGTTGTAGGCCAGCATCTTTTCCGGATACTCGGCGCGAATTGCCTCGGCGAACTTGCGCGCCTCGTCGATGCCCGGAGTCGAGGTTTCGCACCAGACCAGGTCGGCATACGGCGCATAGGCCAAACCGCGTGAGATCGCCTGCTCCAGCCCGGCGTTGACCTGGTAGAAGCCCTCGACCGTGCGCTCGCCGGTGGCAAATTCACGATCGCGCGCATCGATATCCGAAGTCAGCAGATTGGCGCCCATGGCATCGGTACGAGCCACGATCAGGGTCGGGACGTTGCTGATGTCAGCGGCCAGACGCGCCGCGACCAGCTTGGCGACGGCCTCGGAGGTCGGCACCAGCACCTTGCCACCCATATGACCGCACTTCTTGGCCGATGCCAGCTGGTCCTCGAAGTGGACACCGGCCGCACCGGCCGCAATCATGTCCTTCATCAATTCATGTGCGTTGAGCACGCCGCCGAAGCCGGCCTCGGCATCGGCCACGATCGGTGCGAACCAGTCGATATCGCCCGTGCCTTCGGCGTGCTGAATCTGGTCGGCACGGACGAAGGTGTTGTTGATCCGGCGCACCACCTCGGGGACCGAGCTGACCGGGTACAGCGATTGGTCGGGATACATCTGGCCGGCGTTGTTGGCGTCGGCTGCAACCTGCCAGCCCGACAGGTAGATGGCCTTCAGACCTGCGCGCACCTGCTGCATCGCCTGGTTGCCGGTCAGCGCACCGAGTGCGTTGACAAAGGGCATCTCGTCCATCAGCCGCCACAATTTTTCCGAGCCCATCCGGGCCAGCGTGTGCTCAATCGTGATCGAGCCCCGCAGGCGCAGCACCTCGCTGGCATCGTAGGGACGCTCCACGCCATTCCAGCGCGGGTTTTCGGTCCACTCGCGCTCGAGCTTGATGATGTTGCTGACGTTGGATGTGTTGTTCATGGCTTTGACTCCTTGCAAGGGCTAATCGAGTAGTTCGTAGGCAGGCAGAGTGATGAATTCGACGAAGTCGTCCTCGGCGGTGACGCGGTCGAGCAGATCAGCGGCGCGCGCGTAGCCGGCCCGGTCGAAGGCCTTCGAATCAGCAGCGCGCAGCTCGTCCAGCACTTGGTCGCAAAACTTGCGAACCAGCGTCAGGTCGATGTCGCGGCCGTCGTCCAGGTGGCCCGCGGGGTGACGGATCCACTGCCATAGCTGGGCACGCGCAATTTCAGCGGTCGCCGCATCTTCCATCAGATCATCCAGCGGCACACAGCCCTGGCCACTCAGCCAGGCCGCAAGGTAACGAATAGCGACCGAAATATTGGCCCGCACCCCCTGCTCGGTGATGCTGCCCGTGGCCGGCTCAACCAGGTCGGCCGCACTGACGCGGACATCGCGCCGGCACCGGCTGAGCTGGTTGGCGCCATGCAGATACTCGTCGAAGATTTCCATCGCCACCGGAATCAGCCCCGGATGAGCAACCCAGGTGCCGTCGTGGCCTTCGGCGGCCTCGCGCTTCTTGTCCGCCCGAACCTTGGCGATTGCCGCCGCGTTGGCCGCGTCATCGCCCTTGATCGGAATCTGTGCAGCCATCCCGCCCATCGCGAAGGCGCCGCGCCGGTGACAGGTCTGGATCAGCAACTGCGAGTAGGCACGCAAAAAAGGCACGGCCATGGTGACCTGCTGCCGGTCAGGAAGCACTTTATCAGGATGATTACGGAAGCGTTTGATATAGCTGAAGATATAGTCCCAACGACCACAGTTCAGACCGACGATACGATGTTGCAGCGCGTGCAGGATCTCGTCCATCTCGAACGCTGCCGTGATGGTCTCGATCAGCACCGTGACCTTGATCGTGGCGTGTGCCAGGCCGAGTTGCTGCTCGATCAATGCCAGCGCCTCTTCCCAGAGCGCGGCCTCGTGCCGGTTTTCCAGCTTGGGCAGGTACAGGTAGGGACCCGAGCCCTTCGCCTGTAATGGCCGGGCGTTGTGAAACACGTAGATCGCGGCATCGAACAAGCCGGCGGGCATCGCCCGACCGTCGACCTCCAGGTGCTTCTCATCGAGGTGCCAGCCACGCGGTCGCGCGATCAGCACCGCGGTCTTCTGGTTGAGTCTGTAGTGCTTGCCGTTGTCGCCGCTGAACTCGATCGTGCCGCGCACGGCATCGACAAGATTCTGCTGACCGAGCAGCATGTTGTCCCAGGTCGGCGTGCTGGAATCCTCGAAGTCGGCCATGAACACCCGCGCCCCGGAATTCAGCGCATTGATGATCATCTTGCGATCGACCGGTCCGGTAATCTCGACCCGGCGATCGGTCAGATCGACCGGGATCGGCGCCACGGTCCAATCGGATTCGCGGATCTCGGCGGTCTCGGCCGGAAAGTCGGGCAGCTCGCCGGCATCCAGCCGCGCCTGGACCTGCTGGCGAGCAAGCAGCAAGCGGTCGACCGGGCCGCGGAAGCGTTGCCCGAGCGTACCCAGCAATGCAAGCAACTCGGCAGTCAGCAGACCGGCCGCAGCCTGCGGAGCATGGCGCATCAGACGCACGGACGGCGGCGTCGACTCGGACATCGGTTCTTGTTTCTGATTCATCATGAGACCAAGCGTAATCAGTTAGTCATGTATTTGACAAATTAAATTAATAGAATTTATTTATTGGCTTTACAAATAGTAAGCGATTTGAATGACTTGGACGCAAACCCTGAAACGGATCGGCCGCCCATCTTCGGGCGGCCGATTGATCTTGCAACGACGCGAGCGGGCTGAACTACAAATGCCCTTCCAGACGCATGGTTCTTAGCCGGTTTTCCGCCAGCCGGGAGTAGTTCGAGCCCGGATGATCAGCCACGACCTGCTCCAGTGCCGCCCTCGCCCGCTCCCAACGGCCCAACTCGTAGTGGCTGAAGCCGGTCTTCAGCAACGCATCCGCCTGCTTGCTGCTGCCCGGGTAGCTCTGCAGCAGGCGCTGAAACTGCACCAGCGCGGTTTCAAAGTCGCGCGTGACATAGTAGGCCTCACCGAGCCAGTACATGGCATTCGGCGCATAACTCGAATCGGGGTAGTCGCGCAGAAAGCGGTCGAAACCTTCTGCAGCGTCAGCGTAACGAGTTTCGCGCAGCGCCTGAAACGCCTGATCGTAGGCCTGGCGTTCGACCTCGCTCGGCTCGCGCAGTGCGCGCACGCCGCTGTCGCCCGGATCGGCAAGGGTCACGATTTCCGGTGCCCGCTCGATTGGGGCGCGCACGTCCGGCGCCTCGATCGCATCCGGCGGCGGCACCTCCGACTGTACCGGAGCCGGCACCCGAACCGCAGCAGCGGCCGGCTGGCTATCGACCAGGCGCGTCGTCGCAGCCGCGGCCGATGTGCCGGACGACGCACCGATCCGCGCATCGAGATCCAGGTATTGATCGCGCTGCCGGCGCCGCAGGTTCTCGAGTTCCTGACCTTGCGCCTCGACCAGGCCGCGCAGCTCACGCACTTCCTCGCGCATCTGCTGCAGCTCGACGATCATGCGCGAGGCCATGTCATTGCCTTCCTGCGCTGCCGCGGGCATGGCCAGCACCAGTGTTACCCCAAGGGACGCGGCGAAACGGTTTCGATATCCTCGCTTCATCAACACGCTCACTTCGCGGTATAGACGATCTCGACGCGTCGGTTGCGTTCCCAGCAGGCTTCACTGGTCTGCCGGCACACGGGACGCTCCTCGCCGAAGCTCACGACCTCGACCTGGCCCGAGGAAGCGCCGTCGGCGCGCACCAGGTCCAGCACGGAGTTGCCGCGACGCTCGCCCAGCCCCAGGTTGTATTCGCGCGAACCACGCTCGTCGGCATGGCCTTCAAGCACCATCCGAGCGCCCGGGTTGGCGCGCACGTAGGCGGCATGGGCGCGAATGATCGGCAGGTATTCCGGTCGCACATCCGAACGATCGAACTCGAAGTAGATCTCGCGCTGGCTCAAGGTGCTGTCGGGATTGTCCAGGTTGCGCGAATCGGCAAAGTTGGCCGGGTCGATTCGATCGACTTCGACTGGCGCCGTGGTCTGCCCACCCGGACGATCGCCAGGTGTCGGCTCGGACGGCATGTCAACAGTGGGCTTCGAAGCACAGGCGGCAAGCACAGTGAGCGTGGCAAACATAAGCAGGGTTCTAAGCGCGAGATTCATGATTCCTCCAGAAAGTAGGTCACTTGTTGTTGTTTTGATCGGCGCATTGGCTGTTCGGTTCCGGTGACAAGTCACCGCAGCAGGGGCGACCAGGCGGGTTCGCGCACGTCGCCATCGGCGACAACCAGTCGCTGCCGGAAACGGCCGTCGATGGAGACCGCAGCCAGTACGCCAAGTTCTCCTTCCCGCGTCGCATACAGCAGCATCTGGCCGTTCGGTGCGAAACTTGGCGACTCGTCCATCGGACCACTGGATAATACACGCAATCGCTTCGATTCGCGATCCAGCACCGCGATCCGGAAGTCCGCCTGGCCGCCATGCACCATCGCAAGCAGCCCGCGATACGGGTCCACCGAAACACGCGAGTTGTAGCGCCCTTCCGTGCTGACCCGCTCGACTCCCGAGCCGTCGCGAGCAATACGATAAATCTGCGGCCGACCCGCACGGTCGGAGGTGAACAGGATTTCGCGACCATCGCGCGAAAATGCCGGCTCGGTGTTGATCGACCAGTGATGGGTGACCTGGTTCATGCGGCCGGTCTCGAGGTCGCGTACCCAGATCTCCGGGCTGCCGCTGCGCGAGAGACTCATTGCCAGGAAACGACCGTCCGGTGAGAACGCGGGCGCCCCATTGATGCCGCGCTCGGCCGCGATGATGTCGCGCTGCCCGGTGTGAATGTCCTGCACCACGACGTTGGATCGACCGGTGGCAAACGAGACATAGGCCAGCCGCCGGGCGTCCGGTGCCCAGCTCGGCGACAGGATCGGCTCGCTGTGGCGCACGATGGTCTGCGGGCCGTGACCATCGGAATCGGCCACGATCAGTTCGAAGCGCTCGTCCGGTGTGCCGCCACCGCTCACCTGAACATAGGCAATCCGGCTGGCAAAGGCGCCGGGTGTACCGGTCAGCTCCTGATAGATCGCGTCGGCGATCTGGTGGGCCCGAAGCCGGAATGCGCCGGGGCCTGCGGCGATCGCGCGCGAGAACAGGGTCCGGCCCGAATGCACGGCGACCAGGTGATATTCAATCTCGCCCTCGAGGCCATCGCCAATCGGCACCCAGCGCCCCATCGCAACGTAATCGACCTTGAGCAGGCGCCAGGTACCGAACTGCATCTCCGACGGCCGCGTCGGCCGATCGATCATGTCCGCCACCGGCAGCGGGTCGAACAGGCCACTGCGCCGCAGATCGCTGGCGATGATTTCGTGCAGCGGCGTTTCCGGGGCGATTTCGGCGCCGCTGAAATCGAACGGCACCACCGCCACCGGCAGCGCACCCTCAACGCCGTCGACGATTTCGATCTGCAACTGCGCGCTTGCCCGCGGCGCCAGCAGCAGTAGGAAGCTAATCGCCGTCGTAGCGAAAAGTGAAATTGATTTCCCGTTCAAATACATCTTCGTAACCTCGGTAAGGGAGATTTGCAGTGCGCTCCACCGCCGCCAGAATCGAGCGCCGGGTCGCGTCATCGGCGTTGCAGGCGCCGGCGATGGTCTGGTCAATGATTTCGCCGCCGGGAATCTGGACCACCCGCACTTCGCAGCGCACGCCGGGCCGGGTCGTCGGCGGCCGGATCCAGTTTCGCCGGACCAGTTCCCGGATCGTCACGACATATTCGTCGCCCAGCGTCGCCCGCCGTTCGGTCTGTTCAGCCTGCAGTTGCGCCAGCCTCAATCGCTCTGCCGCGGCGGCCGCTTCGACCTCGCGCCGCTCGGTTTCGCGGCGCTCGGCCAGATCAGCCATGCGCTGCTCCTGCTGCTGGCGCTCGACTTCGGCCTGCTGGCGCTGGCGCCGCAAGTCTTCGAGTTCGCGCATGCGCTGTTGTTCCGCATCGCGTCGAGACTGTTCGGCCTGGCGCTGGGCATCGGCCTGACGCGCAGCCGCCCGTTCTCGCTCCAGTTGTTGCTGGCGCTGCTGCTCCAGCGCGGCGGCGCGATCCCGTTCGGCCCGCTCACGCTGCTGGTCAGCTGCCAGCGCCTGCTGCCGGGCCCGCTCCTCGCGCTCAGCCTGCTCCAGTCGTTGCTGCGCGGCCAGGGCCTGGCGCTCGGCCTCCTGTTCACGCTGTCGGGTTTCCTGCTGGTGCCGTTGGGCCTCGATCTGCGGCGCGGTGTCGACCAGCATGAACGCGGCCACCGGTGGTGGCTTGCGCGGCTGCCAGTCGAGGCTGCCGAGCCACAGCATGCCGAAGCCTGCCAGGTGAACGAGCACGGCCAGAGCCAATGCCGCGGCGGCCTGCCGCAGCCCTTGCCAACGGTCCGTACGGCTGGAAACGCGGCGCCTGTTCACTGTTCAGGCGGGTCTCCCATGAACCCGATCGCGGCCACTCCGGCCTGCTGCAGCAGCAGCATGGCCTCATAGATGTTGCGGTAGGCCGTGCCCTGGTCACCAGCGATCAGCACCTGGACATCAGGATTACGCGCGACGATGACTGAAACCCGATCCACCAGGGTCTGGCCGTCGACCAACTGCGGCGCATCGCCGGTGTTCAGGTACAGATCGCCATTGGCGTGGACCACCACCATCAGTGGATCGCGAGGATCCTCCAGGGCCTCGGCGCTGCCCTGCGGCAGCTCCACCTCGACGCCCAGATTGAGCAGCGGCGCGGTGACCATGAAGATGATCAGTAGCACCAGCATTACATCGATGTAGGGCACGACGTTGATTTCGGCCATGGCCTGCCGTCGGCGTCGGACCGGAGCGTCAGCCTGCATTGCTCAGTGCTCCTGCAGGCGGCGGGCCTGGCGGTAGAGAATCCCGGCGAATTCTTCCTTGAAGTTATCCATCCGCACTTCCAGCCGGTAGACCTGGTTGGAGTAGCGGTTGTAGGCGATCACCGCCGGAATTGCGGCCACCAGGCCCATCGCGGTGGCGATCAGCGCCTCGGCAATGCCGGGTGCGACCATCGCGATGGTCGCCTGCTGTACACCCGCCAAGGCGAAGAAGGCGTGCATGATGCCCCAGACGGTTCCGAACAGACCGACGTAGGGGCTGGTCGATCCGACCGTTGCGAGGAAATTCAGCCCGTGTTCGAGACGATCAACCTCGCGCGTCAACGCAACCCGCATTGCGCGTTGCGCGCCGCCTGCAAGCGTATCGGCATTGATACGCTGATCCTCGCGCAAGCGCGAGAACTCCTCGAAACCGGCGTCGAACAACAATTCGTGGCCTTCGAGCTGTTTGTTCTCGGACTTGAGCCGCTCGTGCAGCTGCGCCAGGTCGGCACCGGACCAGAACCGCTCCTCGAACTCGCGAATCCGCTTGTCGACCCGCGCCAGCACAGACCGGCGCGAAAAGATGATGACCCAGCAGGCCAGCGAGGCCAGCAGCAACATCGCCATAACCAACTGCACCACCAGCGTGGCTTCGGCGATCAGGCTCCAGACATTCATGTCAGTTGTCATTCGATTTCCATCCGGATAGCTACCATTCGTTTGTTCATATAGAGTCATCGGCGCTACGTTGTGGAACGTTCGGACCGGCCGGCCGATTACGCCGCGCCCGGATTTAATCCTCGGACCGCAGCTCGCGCACCGATGGCGACACCGCGAGAATTGCCGCGCGTACCGGCCCCGGCATCCGCGCCGGCGCGAAACTGCGGATATCGACACAGGCTGCACGTACTCGAGCGGCGAGCAGTCGCTCGCCGTCACGCAGAATCGTCTGGCCGAAATCGACCCGCGAATGACCGCAGTGTTGGACGCAAACTTCGACCCGGAGTTCATCCTCGAGCCGTGCCGGCTTGCGAAAATCGACCTCGACCCGGGTCACGACGAAGATCAGGCCGTGCTGTTCGCGCAATTCGGTCTGGCGGATCCCGACCTCGCTCAACCAGTCCGAGCGGGCACGCTCAAGAAAATTCAGGTAGCGGGCGTGGTAGACCACGCCGCCAGCATCGGTATGTTCCCAGTACACGCGGTAGCGAAAGCTGCGGGTCATGTCGAAGTCTCAGCTCGCATCATCGGTATGGCTGATCGGCATGTCGTGGTCCCGGAGCAGGGGGAAGAAGCCATCCTCTTCACTCAGCCGCAGATCGATCCGGAACCGGATGCTTACCGGTCGCTCGACCGGATCGTTGCCGGGCCCAGCTTGTTCGACGACATCGCCGCGATGACCCGCGTCGTCGCCGCTGAATTGGACGGCAACCGCCATACCTCCGCCGGCAAATTCCTCCGACTCCAGCCATTCAGCGAGCTGCCGCTGCATGGCCTGGAAGAGCTCGAGCTGGGCCGGCTCGATCTGGTAGATGCGCCAGCGCCACCGACCGCCAGCAGCTTCGAGCCCGTAATGTCCGCGCTCGGAAGTATCTGCAAGGATGAACGAGAACGCCTCGACACTGTTGTCGGCGCGTCGCATCTCGATCTTCAGGCGGCCTGAGTCGAAGTTGGGGGAATCGAGAAACCAGGATTCCGACATCACCGCCGCGCGCACTTCCTCGGGATTCGTACCGGCCAGATCCTCCAGGCCCATGCCTCTCATTTTCCACATGGTGCCAAGCGGGATCGAACTGCATGCCGCGAGGAACACGGTAATCACGATCAAAATGGCGATGCCCGACACGATCCGGATGGAACGCAGCGTGGTCGAACTCTGCTTCATTCAGAAGTCTCCGTGCCCTTCGAACAGGTCTGTGTCCCCGGGACGGGCCGGAGCTTTCAACCCCAGATGCTGCCAGGTGCGCCGGGTCGCCATCCGGCCACGGGCGGTGCGGATCAGAAAACCTTGCTGGATCAGGTACGGCTCGATCACGTCCTCGATCGTGCCGCGCTCTTCCGACAGTGCCGCAGCAAGGCTTTCGACTCCGACCGGGCCGCCGTCGAAATGCTCGATCAGAATCTGCAGCAGCCGGCGATCGAGCTGATCGAAGCCTTCGGCATCGACCTGCATCATTTCCAGCGCGCGACCGGCCACAGTGCCCTCGATCACACCATCGGCGCGTACCTGTGCGTAATCACGCACCCGCCGCAACAGGCGGTTGGCGATCCGCGGTGTACCACGCGAGCGGCGCGCGATCTCGGTTGCCCCGGCCGCATCACAATCAATGCCGAGAATGCCGGCCGAACGACGCACGATGCCGGTCAGGTCGTCGACCCCGTAGAACTCGAGCCGTTCGACGATGCCAAAGCGATCGCGTAGCGGCGAGGTCAGCAAGCCGGCTCGAGTCGTCGCCCCGACCAGCGTGAACCGCGGCAGGTCGAGCTGAATCGAGCGCGCCGCCGGCCCCTCGCCGATGATGATGTCGATGCGGTAATCCTCCATCGCCGGATACAGCACTTCCTCGACCACCGGCGACAGGCGGTGAATCTCGTCGACGAACAGCACATCACCGGGATCGAGATTGGTCAGTATTGCGGCCAGATCTCCGGCGCGCTCCAGCACCGGACCGGAGGTCTGGCGCAGCCGGGTACCCATCTCGGCGGCAATGACATTGGCCAGCGTGGTCTTGCCCAAGCCAGGCGGGCCGAAGATCAGCACATGGTCGAGGGCCTCCGAGCGCGCCCGGGCCGACTCGAGGTAGATCGATAGCCGCTCTTTCATCGTCGCTTGACCGAAGTACTCGGCCAGCCGGGTCGGCCGCAGGCTGAGTTCGTCGCGGCGCTCCTCTGCGCTGGGTGCGCCGGCGATCAGTCGTGTGGGCTGTTCGGACATCGATCAGGCTCGGATTCACGCGGGCAGAGCCTGCATGGTAGCGGAACTGGACCCGGGCATGGCACCACGGAGGCCGGCCGCGTCCTTACCGTGGCCGGCCTCCGGGCCTGCTGCTCAGCTGCGCTGCATGCGATTTTTAAGGGCTTCGCGGATGATTGCCTCGGCGCTGGAATCCGGGCCACCGATCGCGCGCGTCATCTTCAAGGCCTCGGCCGGAGAATAACCCAGCGCGATCAGCCCGGCGCGCGCCTCGGTGGCCGCATCGGTCGGCCTCGGAACCCCGCCCCGGGCGGCATTGTCGGCGCCCAGATCCAGGCCATCGAGACGGCTCCGCATTTCAAGCACCAGGCGCTCGGCGGTCTTCTTGCCGATTCCCGGCAACCGGGTCAGGGCCTGGCTGTCACCTGACTCGATCAGCAGTCCAAAATCTGCTGCCGAGACGCTGGACAGGATCGCCAGCGCGACCTTGGGACCGACCCCGGAGACCTTGAGCAGGCTGCGGAACAGTTCCCGGTCCTGGCGCGTGCCAAAGCCGAACAGCAACAGCGCGTCCTCGCGCACAAGCTGATGGATCAGCAGCGTCACCGGCTGGCCGGCCTGCGGCAAGCGATCGAATACACTCAGCGGCACCTCGACCTCATAGCCGACTCCGCCGGCATCGATCACCAGCCACGGCGGCTGGCGCTCGATCAAGGTTCCGGAAAGGCGCGCGATCATGCAATGCTCCTCATCGCAGCACCACGCCGCGGGGCAATCGCGCCGCGGTCTGCGCCATATGCCAGTGGCACAGCGCAACCGCCAGAGCATCGGCCGCGTCAGCGCCATAGCTGGAATCGGACCGGATCAGCGCGCGCACCATGTGCTGGACCTGCAATTTGTCGGCCGCGCCACGTCCGACAATGGCCTGCTTGATCAGTCGCGGCGCGTACTCGTGTACCGCCAGGCCGGCTCGCACGGCAGCGCAGATCGCCGCACCTCGGGCCTGGCCGAGCTTGATCGCCGACTGCGGGTTGCGACTGACGAACACGGTCTCGATCGCGACCACCTCGGGCCCGAACTCATCGATCACTGCCGAGATTCCGTCAAAGATTGCACCCAATCGCCCGGGCATGTCGCCGTCACCCAGCTGCAACTGGCGAGCCGCGACCAGCCGACCCGCATCGATGATGCCGATGCCGGTGACGCGCGAACCCGGGTCGAGTCCGAGAATACGCACCGTCAGTCGTAGGCCCCGGCTGCAATCTCGGCGTTGTGCCAGACGTTCTGGGTGTCGTCCAGATCCTCCAGCATATCGAGGAATTTCAACAAACTCTGGCTGGATTCGAGATCCAGCTCGACCCAAATGGTCGGGCGCATCGTGACTTCGGCATCTTCCGGCTCGAGCCCGGCCGCGCGCATCGCCGCGAGCACCTCGGCGAACTGCTCCGGTAAGGTCAGAACCTCGATCGAGCCGTCGTCGTCGGACTCGATGTCCTCTGCTCCCGCCTCCAGCGCCGCTTCCATGACCCGTTCCTCGCTGGTACCCGGCGCGTAGGTAATCACACCCTTTTTCTCGAACAGGTAGGCCACCGAGCCGTCAGTGCCCAGGTTGCCACCGTGCTTGGAAAAGGCATGGCGTACCGCGGCCACGGTGCGATTGCGGTTGTCGGTCACGGTCTCGACCAGCACCGCGACCCCGCCGGGCGCGTAACCTTCATAGGTATTCTCCTCGTAGGTCACACCCTCGAGCTCACCGGTGGCTTTCTTGATGGCCCGCTCGATGTTGTCCTTGGGCACGTTGGCGGCGTTGGCACGATCCCAGGCCAGGCGCAGGCGCGGGTTGTGGTCCGGATCGCCGCCGCTTTCACGGGCCGCAACCGTGATTTCACGCACCAGTCGGGTAAAGACCTTGCCGCGCTTGGCGTCCTGGGCATTCTTGCGATGCTGGATATTGGCCCACTTGCTGTGTCCTGCCATGAATCGGATTCCGGGAGTCGATATCCCTGAATTCTAGCAAGAAGCCCCGTGACCGAAGACCCGGGTCTTGTATAGAATGATGGTCCGACACTCTGAGATTCAAGCATGCAGACTTTCCGAACAATACCCGCAAGCATCGCATTGAACATCATGGCGATCGTAGCTTTCACGGTTTTCCTTGCTCTCCCGCAGGCTGCCCATGCTCAGGAGGGCGAACTGAATCTGCTGACCGATCTCAACACCCCGTTCCCGCCGGGCTGCCTGGCGATCGACGTGCCGGAACAGCCGGCCGGCGACGATAACCTGCTGGTTGACCAGCTGGTGCAGATGCCGTCGATCAACAGCGCGAGCCGCGACCAGCCGGTACTGGTGCAGATGTGGCGTGTGGCCTGCGCCGACGAAGGTTTCTCCGTGGTCGTGGTTCGGCTCGACCCGGTCAACAACGATGCGCTGGTGCTGGTGCCGCAACTGTTCGCCGGGGCAGGAAGTGTGCAGAACCCGTTCCACGAGGCGCAGCTGATCAAACTTCCGGGCAGCGGCAATCTTGGTGCCAGCGGCAGCATTCTGCCGGTTTCCGGCTCGACCTGGATGCTGGGCGTCAACCCGGTTGCGATCGACCTGAACGGTTTATTCCTGTTTGACGACTACAACGAGGAGTTCACTGTCGAGCTGAACTGGGGCAGCTATTCCACGGCCCAGCCGGAGCAGGTGCGTTTCCTGCTTGACCGCTTCGAGCCGGCGCTGGATCCGCCCCAGTTCGCGCAGCCGGTATTGCACGGTCGCTACTCCGGTCAGTGGGTGCTCGCAGGCGCGCCACGTCAGGGCCTGGTGTTGCAGATCGCCGAGCGAATCGCCGATAACTTCGTGTTCGCAATCTTCTTTACCTACCTTGATGGCCAGCCGGTCTGGGTGGTCGGCAACAGCACCCCGGCCGTGGCTACCCCGGGAGCGGTATCGATCGCGATGACCACGCTGGAGAACGGCGCCTTCATCACCGATCCGAACCAGCCGCCCCGTGACAATGTGATCGCCAGCGACGCCGGCTCGATCTCGATCCTGCCGCTGAACTGCAACCGGATTCGGGTCAGCTACGACTTCACCCCGCTGGGCCACGGCACCGGCACCATCGAGCTCGACCGGCTGGTGCGGATCGCCGGCCATGATTGCAACCCCTGGGACGACGGGACAAACTGAATCAAGCTCCGTGCCGCTGGCGGTGGCCCGGAACTTCCCATAGCCCGGATTATTCATGACCCGATCGTCGTGAGACGGCTCCAGGTCTTGTAGCCGCAGTGTTTCGCGACCGAGCAAAACGTCGCGGATGCAGGGCCTGGGGGCGTCGCAGCAGGTCGAGTCATGAATAAACCGGGCATAGCGGAAAGAGATGTCGTTCCGGCCTGAGCGGCCGGCAGCGAGATCAGGACGCCTTGCTCTCGACCAGACGCTCGATCCGACCCCTATGGCGCGACATCAGCTCGGCCCATTCGAGTTTGAACCACGGCGTGTAAGGTTCGGGCTCGGATTGGATGCGTCGGCCAAGTTCGTCGATCGACAGCCAGTCGATTTCGGCCACCTCATCCGGGTGCACCTCGATTCCGGTGTCGGACGCAGTTCCGATGTAGACATGACAGAACTCGTGTTCGGCACCGACATCGAGATAATCGGCCTGGTAGATGAAGCTGTAGAGTCGGTGCAGCCCGGCATCGATGCCCAGTTCCTCGCGCACTCGCCGTCGGGTGGCCTGTTCCAGGGTTTCGCCGCGACGCGGATGCGAGCAGCAGCTGTTGGACCAGAACAATGGCCAGAGCGGTTTGAGCGCGCTGCGCCGCTGTAGCAACAACCGGCCCGCGCGATCGAACAGGAAAACCGAGAATGCGCGATGCAGCGTGCCGTGGCCAAGATGGCAGGCGGCCTTGTCGCGAAACCCGATTTCCTGGTCCTGCTCGTCGACCAGGATCAACGGTTCGGAGTCAAACGATACGGCGGTGCGCACTGCCTCAGCCATCGGCAGCATCTCGGTCGCCACCGATCGTGACCTGCATGGCCTGGTAGCCGGCTTCGCGCAGTCCAATTTCGATCCGGTCAGCGGCACCGTCCTCGTCCGGACACAGCGCGATGATCGAGCCGCCGCCACCACCACCGGTCAGTTTGGCGCCCAGCGCGCCGTGACGCCGCGCAACCTGGATCATCTCCTCCAGTTCCCAACTCGAAACCTGCATCGCGTTGAGTAGCCCCTGGCAGACGTTCATCAGTTCACCCAGAGTTTCAAGACGATGTTCGCGAAGCGCATCGACCCCTTGTAGCACCAGCGAATCGATCTGGTCGAAAATTCTCTCGTACAGGTCCGGGTAGGCCGCGCGCGCCTTGCCTACACGAGCCACTGTCGCGGCGGTCAGACTCTCGATACCGCTGATCCCGACCACCAGCCGGACCAGCTTCGGGATCTCGATGATCCGGCGCAACGGCGCCTTCCCGGCGCGGAACAGCATCGGCCGGCCGTACACCGACAGCGTGTTGTCGATGCCAGACGGTATGCCGTGAGCGATCTTCTCGCACTCGAATGCCAGCGCATTGACCCGCTCGTCATCCAGTTCAAGATCGAAACACCGATCCAGCGCCCGGATCGTGGCGACCGCGATCGCGGCCGATCCACCCAGACCCATCGCTCGCGGCACATTCGGGAAGATCTCGATGCGCATCGCCTGGTCCTGCAGACCAAGCCGCTCGAAGATCAGCGCCAGGGACTTTTCGAACGAATGTTGCTTGTCGGCCTTGCGGTGGTAGCGTTGCTCCACGCCCCAGCGCGGAATGATCAGCTGCACTCCCGACTCGGCGCGCTCGACGTGGGCCTGGATCGCCAGCGGGATCGGTGCGGCAATCGCATGTCGACCGTAGACCACCGCATGCTCGCCAAGCAGGATGATCTTGCCGTGGCCGCCGGAAAAGCGCGCCTGCGCAGTTGCGCTCGCCACGCGTGCACCTGCGTCCATGTCGCTGCGATCGATCTGTTGGATCAGCTCGCGCGCTTTCCAGATCTTGATCTCGCCGGATTCGATCAGGCGATCAACCACGGTCTCGAAGATCGTCGGCGCGGCACCGGCCGCGGCCACTACGCTGCGCGCGTGCAGCGTCATGTGGCCTTGCTGGATTCCCTCGGTCACCAATGCGCGCACGGCCGAGAAATTCTGCGCCAGACCTACCGCACCCATGACTTCGGCCAGTTCGCGAGCACTCTTCACGCCCAGCAAGCGCAAGTTCATGCCAACCGTAGGATTGGACTGCAGCGGACCTCCGACGATACCCACCTTGAGCGGAATCTCGAGCTGGCCGAACAGCGCGCCATCCTCGTCGCGGGTCCACTGGGTCAGCGAGGCGTAGTGGCTGCCGCGCGCGGCCCAGGCGTGAGCCCCGGCCTCGATCGCGCGCCAATCATTACCGGTCGCCAGCGCCATCGCGTCGATGCCGTTCATGATCCCCTTGTTGTGAGTCGCGGCGCGATAGGGGTCGATCGAAGCAAACTCGTTGGCGAGGATGATGCCGTCGCGCACCTGTTCGCCGTCAAAGCCCTTGCCGGTCAATGCTTCGACCGGAATCCGGACTTGTGCCCGAACCATCGCACGATCGGTCAGATTGGACAGGATGCGCAGAAACACCTTGCCCTCGGCGATGTTCTCGATCAGCGAAGCCACGCCTTCACACATGGTGTTGACCAGGTTGGCGCCCATTGCGTCCCGGGTGTCGACCAGCAGGTGAACCACGACCATGTCGCCACCCTGTCCCGATGAAGGGTGGATCAGCACCTCGAGATCCTTGGCACCGCCGCCGCGGGCGACCATGTTCGGGTGCAGGCTGTTGGCAAGGTTGATGATTTCGGCCTTGCGCTGCAGCAGCGCGGCCTTGGCCCGCTGCGGGTGCGGCACATCGACGATCTGGACCTGCCCGATCAGGACCGGCTCGGTGCTCTCGACCGTGAACCCACCGCCGGCACGTGCGATCTTAGCCGCCGAGCTGAGTGCGGCGACGATCGAGGGTTCCTCGACGACCAGCGGTACCGCATATTCCCGCCCGTTGATCAGGAAGTTCAGCCCGAGGCCCACCGGCAAACCCATCACGCCGATGACATTTTCGATCATCTTGTCGGCCGACTGGATCGACAGCGTATGCTCACCGCTGATCAGCGCCTGGCAATCCTGGTTCGACAACAAGCCCTGCTTGCGAACTTCGCGCACACGCTGCGGCACCGTCAGTTTGTAAAACTCGGGGATTCTGGCCACTCTGGCTCCTGCAATCAGGCAATGAAAGTGCGATCGGCCTGAGCCGACCCGATGCGGCGCGCGGATGCGCCGCGCCAATCGATACGCAAGTCTAACGGATGAACATCCTGCGACCAAGCAGCACGACAGAAGGCTTCGAGCCGGGTCGGGTCGCTCGAGATCGCGACACCGAGATCGCCGCCGCCTGCACCGCAGCTCTTGTAGACGACGGCATGTTCCCGGGCCAGCGTTCGCAGTCGCAGATGCGGCGCACTCAGCACCGCCCGCCCGATTGCTGATCCCAACGGTTCGATCAACTCGGTAAAGCCTTCGAAGGATTCCAGCCAGGTCGACGCCGAGTCGCTTTTGCCAACGGCTTCGACCCGTTCGCCCAGGGCCGCCACGAGCCGGGCCGCGGCGACCGGCTCACGCGTCTGCCAGGCCTTGAAAGCGGCGACGTAATCCACCGTCTGGGCCGGTGCGCCGACCCAGATTGCGCGCCAGAGCAAGCCCTCTGGCCAGTCCCTCTGCTCGAGTTGAAGCCCGCCATCCGGGCCAGGCCTGAGCAAGTGCAAACCACCGGCAAGGCTCGCCGCCAGGTCCGCGCCGCTCGCGTCCGAGTCCAGCGCGGATCGGTACGCCGGTAGCCAGCGCTCCCAGCGCTCCGCCACCGCGCCTTGCGCTGCGCCGGACAGTAGTTCGAGCGCGCAGACCAGAGCAGCGGTCACCGCGCCGCTGGAACCCAGACCCAGCTTTACTTTTTCTGGCGAACCCGGCTGCGATACCACCGCCGCGAAAAGTTCGGCCGAATCAATCTCGATCCGAATCCGGTTGAGCTGCTCGGACGCGATGCCAAAACCGCGCGCCAAAAGCGGCAGCAGGCGCGCGGTCATGCCCAGGCGATGCAGGCCGGGGCCTCCGTGCAGGCCTGAATCGCTCCAGCGCAGCGGCTCGTCCTCGATGCCGAGTTGCGGCGCATGCAGCATCGCTTCGCCATCCCGCACCGGTTCGAGCAGAACCCGCACTCGCCGATCGATTGCCATGACCAGCGCCGGCGCGCCGGCCAGAACCGCGTATTCGCCCAACAACAGCAGTTTGCCAGGAGCATCGGCAGCAATTGTCGAGCCAGGCGTCGACACACCTGCAGAACTAATCTCGGACACTGCTCAGACGATCCGCTCGGCACCCGGACCCAGTCCGGAGCGCAGAATTCCGGTCACACCCGGCACCCCGGCAAGGGCATCGGCCACTGCGTCCGCCGACTCCGGCAGGCAGACGGCCTTGACCTGCGGACCCGCATCGACCGTGAAAAACACGCCCTGCCCAGTCGCGCGCAGCGCGATCACCCGATGCAGACACTCCATGGTGGTCCCGTTGAAGTAAAGCAGGCCCGGTCGAGCCGACATCGCCAGTCCGTGCATGGCCAGGGCGCTCGCTTCACTGACCTCGGCCAGTTGGCCGAAATCACGCGCTGCAATGGCAGAGCGGGCAGCGTCCAGGTCGCCTTGCTGGTGTTCGACCCAGGCACGGTAGAACGGCGAGGTCCGGGCGGTCAGTCCCATGCCGTCGCTCGAGCCGACCGCCTTGCGACCACGGTCGCTGACCGCGATCACCACCTCCAGCGGCCAGTGATCGCTCGTGGCCAGCACCTGCGCCACCGCATCGCTGCCGTCGGCACGCACGCCGCGCGCCATCTCGACGAAGCCACCGAAGATCGAGCGCGCGGCCGAGCCGGAGCCGATCCGGGCCAACTCCGACCGTCGCGCCGCGGAAAGATCGAGTTGCCAGGCGGCGGTCGCTGCCTGCACCAGCGCGGCGAAGCCGGATGCGGAGGATGCAAGCCCTGCCCCGGTTGGAAAGTTGTTGCGGGATTCAACCCGTGCGTGCAGCTGGCTGTTGGCCAGGGCACGAAAGTGGTCGAGCAGCGCGCTCACTCGGTCAGTGCCGGGTGCATCGACTTGACCGTCGAGAATGAACTGGTCGGCATCCAGTACCGGATCAAGCATCACCCGAGTCTCCGTATGCAGTCCGGCCAGGGTGATCGAAATCGACCCCACGTCCGGCAGATTGAGCGCCACATCGCGCTTGCCCCAGTACTTGACCAGCGCGAAGTTGGCCCCGGCGCGGGCGCGGGCGCAACCAGGCTCTCGAGTCTCCATTGGCAGCATTGGTGATCCCGTCTCAGGCTCCGACCGGACCGAGCCGGTCGCGTTCAAACCGCGCTGCCGCGGCCCGCACAACCGATTCGAGGCGGTCTCCGACGCCGGGATCGGACTGCGGAAGTCCCGCCGAGGCGCGCTCGAACAGCCGCTTTACCAGTCGATCCTGACCGGCAAACAGGCCATACCAGCGCAGGATGCTGTGCACCTGGCGCCTTGAAATCTTGACCTCGGAAGCATTGCGGAAGCCGCTGCGATGATAAATGTTGTTCAGCGTCGGCACGGCCATGCCCACCGCCCACAAACAGAAGCGACGAATGCCGCGCTCGTGCCGTGGCAGAGTCAGCGTGTAGTCCAGTGCGTTGCGCAGGTGACCGTGCGCCACGACGACCAGGCGCTGGATGCCTTCTGCCAGCTGCCCCGGCGCGAGCGCATCGACCAGATCGGACTCACCCTCGGCGTGCTTGCCGAAGTGCTCCCTGGGCAGCCAGCAAATGCCGCGCGCACGATCGGCCCATAGATCCTTGAGGATGTTGGTCATCTGCAGCCCTTGCCCAAACGACGGCGCAAGCCTCAGCAAGCGCTCACGCTGGCTGCGGATTTCAGGCGCGTAAGCGCAGAACAGCTCGGTCAGCATCTGCCCGACCACGCCGGCCACGTAGAAGCAATATTCCTCCAGCTCGCGCATGCTGGGCAGGCCGCGTAACCCGGCGCGGCGCTGAAACTGGCCCATACCCGCACTCATCAGGGCAGCACAACGCTCAAGCGCCTTGCGCTCTGGCGAATCGAAGCGGTGGGTCACGCCGACGACCTGGGCGGTCGACTCCACCAGTCGACGCTCATCAGCCAGGGTATCCGGATGCAGTTGCGGCGCCAGTGCGCGAGCAAAACCCTCCGCATCGCCGCGACCTTGAACGACCTCGACGAAGCGATCGCCGAACTCCCGCTTGCCGGCAGCATCGAGACCCGGATCGTCCTCAATGGTATCGGCAATCCGGCACAGCAGGTAGGCATTGGTGACCGGCACCCTCAATCCAGCCGGCAGGCTGGGGATGGTCAGCGCAAAGGTGCGCGATACACGCTTGAGGATCGAAGCCTGGTAGGCCAGCGCCTCGCTTGACGAGCCGACTCCGGGAAGATGCTCAACGTTCATGAAGGTCCTTGTCAATCGTTGTTTCAATTCGACTTCTGGTCGGGTCTGGATGATCGCGGCAAACATTCAAGCAGCAACGGAAGTCGGCCCGGCCTGCTACTGCACCGCGCGTACAATGCCGGGAATTCTACCCGGGACCATTGCAGCGCATGAGATTCAGCGATCGGGCAAGCGAACACCATCGTCGGATCGAGTTCGCGTTGGAGCGTGTACTCCCTCCCGAAACCGACACGCCCGGACGACTGCACGCGGCGATGCGCTATTCGGTGTTCAACGGCGGCAAGCGGATCCGGCCTCTGCTGGTAGCCGCCAGCGCAGAGGCTCTGGCACTGGCACCCGGAGATTTCGACGCCTGCGCCTGCGCGGTCGAGCTGATTCACTGCTACTCGCTGGTCCACGATGATCTTCCGGCAATGGACGATGATGACCTTCGGCGCGGCAAACCGACACTGCATCGAGCTTACGACGAGGCTACGGCGATCCTCGCCGGAGACGCACTGCTGACCCTGGCGTTCGAATGCCTGGCCGACTCGGGCGCTCCAGCGGCCGTGTTCAGCGTTCTGGCCGGGGCCTGCGGTTCACGTGGCATGGTCGGAGGCCAGATGCTGGACATGTCGTTCGAGTCGACCCGGCCATCGCAGCAGCGGCTCGAGCAAATGTTCAGACTCAAGACCGGCGCCCTGATTCGAGCTGCCGTGGAGATGCCGGCAGCGTTCACTCGAGCTCGGGATGATGAAATGCGTTGCGCCCTGGTCACCTACGCCGAATCGATCGGCCTTGCCTTCCAGATCGTCGATGACCTGCTCGATCTGGAGGGCAGCACCGAGGAAATCGGCAAGCCGGCCGGCTCCGACCTGGCCCGGGACAAGGCGACCTGGCCCGCGCTTTTCGGCATCGATGCAGCCCGGCAACGCGCCGATGCGCTGATGGCCGGAGCCTGGGCCGCATTGGAGATCCTCCCCGGCGATATCTCGGGGCTGCGCTCGCTCGGCGAACTCATCGTACGGCGACGAAGCTGATCCAGGCATCCTCGCCGGCTTGATCGATCAAGAGACGGGATGCGGGCGTGAAAAGCGTCTCCACAGCGGCCAATTATACTCTTCACAAATGTGAAACCCGCCCCCTCCGCGGCGTAAAGGACTGTGAAGATGAGCGAAGAAATTACTAATGCGACAATCCTGCTGGTCGAAGATCACAACGACCTGGCTGCAACCATCGGCGCCTACCTTGAAGACAGTGGCTACGCGATGGATTACGCCGCCGACGGTTCGATTGCACTGAACCTGATGGAAGACAATCTCTACGACGTCATCATCCTCGACCTGATGATGCCCAAGGTCAACGGAATCAAGGTTTGTACCCGTCTGCGCGAGCGCGGCGACTCGACTCCGATCCTGATGCTGACGGCGCGCGATCAACTCGAGGACAAGCTCGAGGGCTTCGAGGTCGGAGCCGATGACTACATGGTCAAACCATTTGAAATGGAAGAGCTGGCCGCCCGAATCAATGCACTGCTGCGGCGGGCGCGCGGCGAAGTATCGGAGGGCGCGATCCGGATCGGCGATCTGGTATTTGACCCGCGCACGATGCGCGTCGAGCGCGACAGCCAGCGTCTGAACCTGTCGCCGACCTCGATCCGGATCCTCAAGATCCTGATGCGCGAATCGCCGCGTCTGGTCAGTCGCGAGCAGATCGAGAACGAGCTTTGGGGCGACACGCTGCCCGACTCCGACACCTTGCGCAGTCACATGTACAACCTGCGCAAATCGATTGACCGCCCGTTCGAAACCAAGCTGCTGCACACCGTACAGGGAATGGGCTTCAAGCTGGCGCTGCCCGAGTATGCGTGAGCTCCGGTTGCGGGCTGCAGGTTTCTGTGACCCTACGCTTCCCGCTTGCCCACAAACGCCATCGAACTGGCCTTCGGAAAATTGACCCGAAACACGGTGCCCACGCCCAGTTCGCTTTCTACCTCGAGCGGCCATCCGAACCGGCGGCACAAACGACTGACGATCGCCAGACCCAGGCCGTGGCCCTCGTTGGAGCGATCGTGGGCCCGATAAAAAGGTTCGAACACGCGCTCGAGATCGGTTTCGCTCATGCCGCAGCCGGTGTCACGAATGGACACGGAATGCGCATCGATACGAACGCTAACCTCGCCCTTCTCGGTGAAGGTCATGGCGTTGCGCAGCAGGTTGTGGAAGATGATGCCCAGAACCCGCTCCGGTGCCCGGGTCCGGAGCAGGCAATCGGCCGTGATCCGGGTCGTCACATCCGGCCGAGGAATGGCGCGCGTGACCTGGTCCAATTGGTCGGCGACCAGGTCATTCAGAACGGCTGACGACCAGGTGAGCTTGGATTCGGATTCGCGTGCCAGGATCAGGAGGGTTTCGACCAGCGACTCCATGTCGCGCACCGTACGATTCATGCGCTCGATTACTTCATCGCGCCGCTGCGAGTCGGGAAATTTCTTCAGCAGGTCGATGTTGCCCTTGAGAACCGCCAGCGGCGTGCGCAGCTCATGCGATGCGTTGCGGGTGAAATTGCGCTCCCGCGCCACGAAACGTTCAAGCCGGTTGCTGAACTGCTCCAGTGCGTTCATCAATGCCAGCACTTCAGGGTCGGCGGTTTCGGCGAAAGCATCGAGATGCAGAGCCTCGAAATTACCCTCGACGAAATCGACGCTGCGCACGGCATCGGCGAGCTGAAGCATGGTCGAGACTGCACGCCGGCTCATCATGTAGCCGGCCCAGGTCAAGACGTAGATCAGCAGCAAAACGCCGGTCAGCGGCGCGATTCCGAAAAAGAACGCGAGGCTGGAAACCTGCATTTCGTCGAATACCAGGATCAGGCGCTTGCCGTCGTACTCGCTGACATGAACCACCGGGTCGGCACCCTCGGCCGATCGCTGCTTGCCGAAGCCCGGCTCCAGCTCCTGCAGCCATTGCGGCGGCGCATCGGCAGCCGGCCCGCCAACGAGGTAGCCACGCAGGTTGTTGGTATCTGGCAGCGATGCAGCCGGGTCGGCGCGATATCGATCCCAGAAATGCTCGGCCTCACCATTCAGCGCCTCGCGCACCAGAACTTGCTCGACAACGAAAGCTGCCGCGTATACACCAAGCACCGTAGCGACAGAGATCGCCAGGATCTGGAGCACGAACACGCGCACCAGTTTGGCCTTGATGCCGCCCTTGAAAATCTTGTTGAAAACTTTCATCGACGCGGATTATGCGCGCGAACCGGGCTTCTCGAACAGGAAGTGTCCGACCATCCACTCGCGGCCACCGGCAAAGGCAAACAGTTCTTCGCAAGCCATGAAAAACATTCGCCACCGTTGCAGTTGCCGATCGGGCGCTGAAGTACCCGGCGCCAGCGCGTCGCGTGCGGCCGATCGATTTCGGTCGATCCGTTCCAGCCAGGCGCGCGCGGTTCGCCCGTAATGCCGACCGTCGACCAGCCAGCGGCACCGGATCTTCAGATCATCCTGGAACCACAGCAGGGTGTCGGCCGAAGGCATCAGGCCACCGGTGAAGAAGTGGCGTCCCATCCAGTCATCATTGCCGTCGATCTCGAACGGGTACATCAGGTAACGATGGCAGAAAATATGAACGAACAGCCGCCCCCGGGGGACGAGCCAGCCGGAGATCCGCCGCATCAGCTCATGATAGTTGCGGACGTGTTCGAACATTTCGACCGAGACGACGCGATCGAACTGTCTCTGAAGCTCCAGCTGGTTGACATCGCAGGTCAGTACCTCCAGATTTGCCAGCCCCAGGCGGTCCGCCTCGCCGAGGATGTATTCGCGCTGCGAGGCCGAATTCGAGACCGAGATAATGCGGCTGGACGGATAATTCCGGGCCATCCACAGACTCAGCGAACCCCAGCCGCAACCGAGCTCGAGCACTTGTTGACCGTCTGCCAGGCCGGCACGCTCGCAGGTAATTCGCAGCATTCGCGCCTCCGCTTCATCCAGGTTGCGAACCTTACCGCCCCATTCGGCCGATGAGTATTTCAGGTGCCGACCGAGCACCTGACGGTAGAACGCAGCCGGTACTTCATAATGCTGGGCGTTCGCGGCATCGGTTTCCAGCGCTATTTCAGAACGCCTGAGCTGCTCGATCTGACGGGCGAAGCTTTGCGCTGCAGCTTCAGGGTCAGCAGCGTGCTGCTCGGCAAGGCGTTTGCGCAGCAAGCGGCGGATGCCGATTCTGATCAACGCATCCGGCACCTGGCCGCGCTCGGCCAGCTCGATCATATTCATCCTTGCAAGTCCTCGGCGATTCGGGTTGGGGCTTGCGATCCGCGCCCGGCCTGGCGAAACAGCAACCCCACGATCAAGGCCCACACCGGTCCGACGCAAAGCATCACGACCCAGCCTGGCGCAATCCATTGCACCGCACCCAGCCCTGCGGCCGTTGCATAGGACAGCGGTGAACCGACAGTCAAAACTAGTACCAAGCCTTGCCAGTGTGCCTTGAACATCGCCAGCGAATGATGAACCGTCAGTCCCAGCGCGATCCAGAGCAGAATCATCCAGGCTGGCGCCAGGCCGGGAACAGGACCCGGGAGGCTATACGCAAGGACTCCGGCTGCCGGCCACAGACTGTCGAGTACGAGTCCCACCACGACGAACTGCAGCACCGTGACCAGGTCCTCGGCATCGCGGCGCGCAGGATGCAACTGCCATAGGGCAAACACCGATACAACCATCAATCCTGGCCACAGCAGGCCGTGGGCCGCACCCAGCACACAGGCCCACCAACTGGCCTGCATCCAGCCGGCATTGATCCAGAAGGATGCGCGTTTCACGCTTCGACCACGGGCTTTCGGAATTCCGGGCGTGCCAGCAGCAGTTGTACGTCGCTGATCGCGCGCTCGGCAAAGCCACCCTCGCAATAGGCCAGGTAAAAACGCCAGCGCCGACGGAATGACTCGTCGAAGCCCATCTCGCGTATACCATCCCATTCGGACTCGAATCGGCGTCGCCAGTGATTCAGGGTCAGGGCATAGCTCTCACCGAGGTCGAACAGCTCGATCAGGCCCAGCCGGGTGGCTTGCGCCATCGACGCCGTAATCGCGCTGACTGCCGGAATGAAACAACCGGGAAAAATGTAGCGCTTGATGAAGTCAACGCTTTTCAGCGCCGCCGAATAGCGATGATCCTCGATCGTGATCGCCTGAATCAAGGCAAGGCCGCCGGGTTTCAATCGCGTCTCGATCGTGGCCAGGTAGGTATCGAGGTACTCGGCCCCGACCGCCTCGATCATCTCGATCGAAACCAGCTTGTCGTATTTGCCATCCAGTTCGCGATAATCACGCAGCAGTACCTTGACCCGCCCCTCGAGGCCGGCCTCGCGCACTGCGGCCACCGCAAAGTCATGCTGCTCGCGCGAGATCGTCGTGGTTGTCACCCGGCAGCCGCGAGTCGTCGCCATGTGCATCGCCAGGCCGCCCCAGCCGGTTCCGATTTCGAGCAGATGGTCGTCGGGCCCCAGTTCGAGACGCTCGGCAATGCGCTCGAGCTTGTTGAACTGGGCCTGCTCCAGCGACTCGCCCGAATTTCGAAACAAGCCCGAGGAATATTGCATCCGAGTGTCCAGCCAGCGCTCGAAAAACGGATTGCCAAGATCGTAATGCGCCGAAATATTACGCCGACTGCCCTCCAGGCTGTTTCGCGCCAGGCGATGCAGACCCTTGAGCAACCAGCCATAGAGCCGCGCGCTGCCACGCTCCATGCGATCGAGCACATTGCGATTGGCGGCCAGAACCCGGATCACGGCCACCAGATCGGGGGCATCCCAGAGGCCGGCAACGTACGCCTCCCCGGCACCAACGCTTCCGCCGGTAGCCAACATGCGCCAGAATCGGCCGTCGTGAACCACCAGGTCGGCAACCGGGCCGACCGCACCGCTCAACTCCCACTCTCCGTCGGCATCCTTGATCAGAATTCGCCCCGCTTCAAGACCGCCGATCCTGCGCAGGACCGCCTGGCGGCAACGGCGGTCCAACACGGCGATTGTCGGATCGGTCATGGCATCGACGGGCTGGCGATCGCGCGGCAAGGTTCTGGTGGTCATGAATCTGGTCATGTTTCGATCTCATTTTCGGTCCGGCCGCGACCGGGGTGTTCGTGAAACGGCGTGCGCTTGAGCCACAGCCGCAATGCCTGCCAGTAAATTCCCGCCAGGACCCGCGCCGTCATCCACGGATACGACAACGGCATGCGCCGCATCGAGGCCGGACTCAGCGGGCACAAATCAAGACGCATCCCGGCACCGAAACATTCCTGGTCACTATCCATCACCTTCATGTGAACCTCGACCTGACCCGGGCCAAGCTTGAATTGCCAGTCGTATTCCAGCGCCATCGGCAGGAAGGGCGAAACGTGGAAGTCCTTGGCGAATCGCCAGCGATAAGCCGGCCCCGACTGGTCGCGGGCGTCGAGTACATAGGCGTGACGTTCGCCCCAGGGCGTGTTATGCACTTCGGCAACCACGGCCTGAAGTGTCTGCCCATCCGGACCAAAGCAGAAATACAGGCTGACCGGGTTGAAGCACACCCCCCACTGGCGCAGATGGCTCAGCATCCTCACCCGGCCCGATGGCTGAAAGCCTAGAACCTGATGCACCTTTTGCCGAACGGCCTCACCGAGCGGCTGTGAATGCGGGGCGATATAGTCGCTGCGCCGGAAGCTCACCAGGTTGGCCCGTTCGATCGACCACCAGCGCGACTGGGCGAAGCGCTGCTCCAGCGCATCGACGTCCAGCAGGCTGAACCAGGCCCGATACCGAAAAGCGTGCCGCCGCGGTCGGTTGCGCCGATGCCAGATCGTGCCGACTGCAGCGCTGTCAGACAGCAACTGCAAGGTTCTCGGGCTGGATCGAATCGATTACCGCGCGCGCGGAGCGGACCGCATCCTCATGGAAACCGTAGCCCCAGCAGGCGCCACAGAAATGCAGTCGATCGCGGCCACTGATCTCGCCGATGCGGCGCTGTGCCGCGCGAGATTCCGGGGTGTAGATCGGATGCCGATAATTTCGCCGGACCAGGATTCGCTGTGGATCGATCCGATCGGTCTGGTTCAGAGAAACGATGTACTGGATCGGACCAGGAATTCCCTGCAGCGCGTTCATCCAGTAGGAGATTCCAGAGCGCTCGGGTGCGTCACGATCGCGTCGGACTACCCAGCTGGCCCAGGCCTTGCGCCGCCGCGGCATTCTTGCCTCATCGGTATGCAGCACGGTGTCGTTATCCTGGTAAGAAAACGCACTCAATACCTCGGCCTCCAGCCGGTGCGGCGCCTCGATCAGCGCCAAGGCCTGATCCGAATGGCAGGCCAGTACTGCCGCGTCGAAGCATTCGCGTCCAGCGGCTGTGATGACCTCGATCCCCTGGTGCAGGCGCCGCAGCCGCTGCACCGGGCATCTCAATCGTACTTCGCCCTGAAAAGCCACCAGCGCAGCATCGACGTAGCGCTGGCTACCCCCTTCGATGGTTTGCCAGACCGGGCGGTCATTGACCTGGAGCATGGCATGGTTATCCATGAACTCGAGCAGGTAGCGCATCGGGAACCGAAGAATGTCCGTTCCCGGCGATGACCAGAGCGCGGCAGCCATGGGCACCAGGTGTTCTTCGGCAAAGGCTCGTCCCAGTCCGGAACCCGCCAACCATTCGCCAAGCGTAATCCGATCATCGAGCTTGGCCAGCAGCTCGGGGGCGCGACGGTAGAAGCGCAGGATGTCGAGCACCATACCGTGGAATCTCGGCCTGAGCAGATTGCGGCGCTGACTGTACAGGGTGTCGAGCCGGGTCGCGTTGTACTCGATGCCGCTGATTTCGGAATGAACGCCGAAACTCATGTTGCTTTCGCGCCAGGCCACGCCCAGGACCTCGAGCCAGGCACTGAACAGCGGATAGTGCTGGCGATTGAAGACGATGAAGCCGGTATCGATCTGCAGCGATCCATTCGGATTATCGATAACGTGGGTATCGGTATGCCCGCCGACCCGGCCATGCCGTTCGAACAAAACCACCTGATGCTTCCGGGCAAGATGCCAGGCTGCGTACAGGCCAGCCACGCCACCGCCGACCACCGCGATCCGCATCAGCACGCGACCCGGCGCAGCTTCAGCATGCCGGCCGGAACCGGCTTCAGGTCGTGCACGAGGCCGAGCTGCTCCAGCATGCGCAGTCCGAGATAACTCAGGTCGATCTCCCACCAGTAGAACCCCTGCCGCGCAGAACCGGGGAAGTGATGATGATTGTTGTGCCAGCCCTCACCCAGCGTCAGCAGTGCCAGCCAGAAGTTGTTGCGCGAGCGATCCGGCGTTTCAAAGCGGCGACTGCCGCATCGGTGCGCCACCGAATTGATGGTCAGAGTCACGTGGATCAATACTACGGTAGAGATGAAATATCCCCAAACCAGCATCTGCAGGCCGCTGCTGCCAGATTCCGGCCAGATCTGCCCAATGGCAGACCCGAGCCCGAACATGGCGGCCGCGTAGAACACCGGAACGAAGATGTCGTAACGATCCAGCCATCGCAATTCAGGGTAGCCAACGAGGTCAGGAATCTGCTTCCACTCGGTGGCGAAGTGAGCCCGACTCAGGAACCAGCCCATGTGGCTCCAATACATCCCCTTGCGCGGCGTGTGCGGGTCGCCCGCACGATCAGCCCGCTTGTGGTGGCGCCGATGGTGCGCGGCCCACCATAACGGCCCGCGCTGTGTCGCCGCCGCACCAATCAGCGCGAATCCAAATTGCACCGGACGCGAGGTTCGGAATGCCCGATGCGAGAAGTAGCGATGGTAGAAGGCCGTGATCGCGAACATTCTCAGCAGGTAGCTCGCCACGCATACGGTGACGGCAACCGGAGAGATGCCGACCCAGATCACCGCAACACAAGCCACGTGGAGCAGGATGAACGGAACGACTCGCGTCCAGTCGATCCGATGGGCGCCGCGGGAGGTGTCTGCGGAGGCGTTGGAATGGGTATCAAACCAGGCGAGCACTGCTTTCGGCGACTTCATTCTGGGCGGGTTTCCAGCGGCTGTTGGACCGCCGGCATCATCAGCACCCGCAGTGAATCTGTCGTGAACCCGAATCAGGCGCCGGACTCGTTCACCCGCGCTTGACGAGCATGGAGAAGACTTGGCAAATGAAATTGATTCTGATCATTCTGCTTGCAACGCTTGGACTGGGCCTCTACTGGCTGTTGTCACGCCCACCGGTGCCGAAACCGTACCTGGAGAGTTACCGCACAGCATTGCTGTCCAGGCCTGGCTCCAAACATGGCATCGATTCCGGCCTTGAGCAGTTCCGCAAAACCTTTGCCGACCTGGCAAGTCCCGAGACAGAACAACACGTTCTGGATCTCTACGCCGCGCAGATGTACTTCAACGATACCCTGAAGCAGTTCGACCGACGCGAAACACTGGCCGCCTACATGGGACACATGGCTGCCTCGATCGAGTCCAGCGAAGTTCATGTCGAACAGGAGTTGCGAGACGGCTCCGATGTATTTCTGCGCTGGACGATGCGGTTTACCAGCCGCGCACTTGGTCGCAACATCGTTTCGGAGACCATCGGCATGACGCATCTTCGCTTCAATGATCAGGGGGAGGTTGTGCTGCACCAGGATTTCTGGGATCCGGCCAGCGGCCTGTACCGCCACCTGCCGCTGATCGGCTGGCTGCTCGACCTCGTCGACCGGCGCCTCGGACCGGGCTGAGCGATCGGGTCAGCAAGATGGGCTAACGCTCCACGGCCAAACGAAACTCGCGCGGTTGTAGCGCGTTCGTTGCATTCCGGACCAGCGCTCTCACGTCGATGTTGCAAAACCGGCTGCTCCCCGAAAAACAATCGCCCGCCAGGGTGGCGGGCGATTGAACTGCATTATCTTGAAACCCTCAGGGCGTGCGGAAGGTCTGAATCTGGACGGCTCCACTGACCGCATCGTCTTCCCCGATGCTTAGCGGCAGGTACTCGTTGACCAACCAGAACAGCAGCTGGTTGATATAGAACGGACTCAGGAACACGCCACTACGTCCACCGGGGATGATTTCGTCGACCAGCGGACGGGCTGGCGTCATCTCGGCCACGGTCCGACGCGCAGGACCTGCCGAAAACATGAAGCCGTTCAGGCTATCGGCGCGTACGTTGTGTCCCGAAGCATCGACCACGTCGAAACCGCCACTGCGGGCGATGCCCGGAAGGTCCGGCGCCAGATTGTCGAGGCCGAAGCCGTTTGGAATATTGAACGGAACCGCATTCAGCGGGTGCCGCAACACGATCCGGTGCAGCTTGCCCCAGCGATAATCGTTGAGGTCGGTGGAGTTGCCGAAGGCCGGCGCGAACTCGTCACTTGCAAGCAGATCCAGCGACGCCTGCAGGCTGGCCAGCAGGATGAAATCTCGCCGATCAGTCAGGCTCGGCTCCGGCAGACCCTCGATCGGCGGCACGTTGAAGAACGGCACGCCAGACGCACCGACACCCTGGTTCTCATCGAAGCTGGTCAACAGGTGCATGAACGCTCGGTTGGCCCCGCGCCCGGTCGGCAGGTTATCGCCCAGACCGATCCCGGTCAGGGTCGCATCGACGGTATTCCGGATGGCCTGGCCGCGGAACACCGCATAGATCGTGGCCGCAACACTATGGGCGATCTCGGAATTGGTCGGCGGGAACAACTGCAACGGTGCATCGCTGGGATCAAAGCCTTCCGCAATGCCGGTCGGGGTCGAGAAGTCCCACAGGGCCAGGCGAGACACCGCTTCCTGAAGTCGCGGATCGGCCGCAAACTGTGCGATACCCGGCCACGCACCATTACTGATCGCATTGCTGAATGCTTCCAGCACATACGGCACGACGATCTCGGCATCGAGCAGCTGGTTGTTGGCCTGCAGCGCCTTGAGGTCGTCGACGCTGATCTTCTGGTCGCTGGCGATCATGGCCTGAATCTCACGGTCAATGCGCCCCACGCGCAGCGCGACATAGAACGGCGATAGATAGTAGATGCCGTTACCGCCGGGACGCAGCTGGTTCAGCGGGTTGTTGTCCAGCGTCGTACCGACCGGGTCGTTGTTGCCGTTGACGATATAGCCCTGAGCGGGATTGATCGTCTGCGGCATCTCGTTCAACGGCAACGCGGCGAAATTGATGCCTCGCGTGACCGAGTCTCCGTTGGCAGGCAGCCACTCGTGATTCAACGCGCCGGTGCCGTCTCGCAGCAGGAACGGCGGCCGACCACCGTCGACGGTGTTGCTCTGCAGGTCGGCCCGCAACGGAACCGTGCCCGAGGAGAAGTAGGCAATGTTGCCGTCGATATCGGCGTAGCCGAAGTTCTGACCACCGACCGTGAACTGATCGAGTGCGGCCTGGAAATCATCGAGGTTCTGCGCCCGCGCCCAGGCGCGGAAGGTCGACAGCTCGAAGGTCGGGCCCCAACCGGTGTACTGGACCGACACGCCCGTGGTCGGGGTCGGTTGCGCCACCACCGGACCATTGTTGCGGCGCGGCACGATGAAGGTGATGCCGCCGGCGTCGTAGCCGACATTGGCGCGATTCAGGTTGTCTGCTTCGCCGTCGCCGATGTTGTTGACGAAATAGGACTGGAACACCAGCTTGACCGGCTCGGCGACCCCATTGTGCATGGTGTGCGTCGGCAAGCCGAAATTGTTGACCTGGAACTGCTCCTGGAAGTAATCGGTCACGTCGTTCGGGTTGACCGTCGCGCCCCAGCAGATGCGCAGGTTGCAGCCCAGGATCACCAGTGGCGTGCCGGGGAAGGACACGCCGCTGACGGCCATGCCTTCGCTACGGATGACGAGGTTTTCCTTGGTGAAAGTGGCGGGCATGTCCAGACCCAGATGCGGGTCGTGTGCCAGGATCGGGTAACCGGTGTCGGTATGCTCACCGGAGACGATGAACCAGTTGCTGCCGGCCCGTTCCTCGGCCCGCGAAATCGAACTGCCGATCACCGGCACCTGACGCAGCGCCTCGACGTGCTGGCGCAGACTTTCGACCACCAGCGGGTCCAGCGCGGGGGCCTCGATCGCCAGCGGGCTGGCCACGGCCTTGCCGCTGCCGGACTGCACGCCGGCGCTATCGCCCGGCACTTCGATGATGCCGGCATCGGCAAACCAGGTCGGGATCGAAACCCGATCGTCTTCCGGCGCAATTCGGTTGATGTCCTCGAAGAACAACGCCGTGCCGTCGAAGCCGACCACGTTGCCGACGCCCTGGTAGGTCAGCAGCTGGACGGTAAGGTCAGCGGCAGCGGTATCGAACGAGAGCTGGAACGCGATCAGCTTGCCGATCGCCAGCGAGTCGACCGGGGTCCAGGGTTCGGCCGCGGTCAGCTCCAGCGGGCCGTATTCAGGCGGCAGCGAATTATTGGCCAGCCAGGCGTTGACACCGTCGGCGTAGGCCTTGGCCCAGCCCTTTTCTTCAGCATCGAGACCAACCCAGGATGCGAACGCGGCCCGACGCAGACCCAGCGTGCGCAGCTGGACGTCATTGGCGATTGCAGCCGGGCCAAGCAATTCGGCCAATGTGCCCGACGCGATGCGGCGCAGGAAGTCCATCTGGAAGAAGCGGTCCTGGGCATGCAGATAGCCCTGGACGAAGGTGACATCGGCTTCGGTCTCGCCGGCAATGGTCGGAATGCCGTCGGCATCGGTGTAGACCGTCACGTCGGACCCGAGGCCCGGGACGTTGACGACCTGCTGAGCGAAGGCTGATGGCATCAGCGCAAGCAGCGCCAACGCAAGGATCAAGCGGATTGCGTGGTTCATGAATCTACCCCGTTCGTTGTAATGTTGATTACCCGAGCAACAAGCTCAGATCGATTATTGCACAGCCGCCTGCCCCGACACAGCGAATACGCAATCCCCGGACTCACAGTTGCGTGCGCACCTCGAGCAGTTCGGGAAAGAAACGCTGCGCCAGCGCGCGTTCGAGAAAACCGACGCCGCTGGAGCCGCCGGTGCCGCGCTTGTGGCCAATGATTCGTTCAACCGATTTCAGGTGCCGGAAACGCCATAGCTGAAACGACTCCTCGACATCGACCAGTCGCTCGCACAGCGCATATTCGCTCCAGCAGCGCTCGGGATCGCGGTAGATCCCCACCAGAATCTCGACCAGCGTATCGCTGAACGGCCGCGGCTCGCTGAAGTCGCGCTCGACCAGCGCGTGTTCCAGTTCGAACCCGCGGCGCGCCAGCCAGCGAACGAAGGCGTCGTAGACCGACGGCGATTCCAGCAGCTGACGCAGCGACGCCTGCACCTCCGGCTGGTGCGCAAACAGCGGCAGCACGGCGCGATCCTTATTACCAAGAAGGAACTCGACGGTCCGGTACTGAAACGACTGAAAGCCCGAAGCACTGCCGAGCACATGGCGAAACTGCACGTACTCGGTGGGTGTAAGTGTTTCGAGCACGGCCCACTGGTCGAACAACTGGTTCTGGATCATCTTGACCCGCGCCAGCACCTTCAGACAGGGCGACGGTTGGTCCGCATCGAGGTGGGCGATCGCCGCTTTCAGCTCGTGGATGATCAACTTGAACCAGAGCTCGGCGGTCTGGTGCTGGATGATGAACAGCAATTCGTCGTGATGCGGCGGATCACTCAGCGGATGCTGGGCCTGCAGAATCTTGGCCAGACCAAGATAGGACTGGTAATCCACGGTGCCGGTGAGATCGGTGCGGATTCCGGACTCGATCTCTCGCTTCGGCCGCAGCCCGCGCGCGCTATCGTCCACCTCGAATTGGCCGCCATTCCGGTCCTGGCTCATTGACGTTTCCAGTTGCATGATCAGGGTTCGATTCTACGCGTCCGGGA